>JABUBM010000076.1_pt1 | contig 21075 bp, 30 predicted proteins | sample 7240321 | NCBI WGS metagenome assembly JABUBM01 (sample SAMN07256344, study PRJNA390944) | subsurface metagenome | isolation source: Methane hydrate marine sediment | place: Pacific Ocean: Eastern North Pacific, ODP site 1244 | collected 2002
GGCTGCCGCTATTGGTAAGTCAGGCACAGCAGTAATATTCATCAACCAGCTAAGAGAAAAGGTTGGTATTATCTTTGGCAACCCTGAGGTGACACCGGGGGGCAGGGCTTTAAAGTTCTATAGCTCAATTAGGATAGACTTAAGACGAGTTGAAACTATCAAGCAGGGAAATGAGGCAATAGGCAGCCATATCAAAGCTAAGGTGGTCAAAAATAAGGTTGCCCCTCCATTTAGAAGTGCTGAGTTTGACATCATGTTTGACCATGGGATAAGCCGGGAGGGTAATCTTATAGACCTGGGTGTGGAGTTGGGGCTAGTAAACAAGACATTGAGCGACAGATTAGAGCCTCAGCCGTCACCATCTCTAAACCTTAGCTAGCAATTAATGGCACTTTAAATAGCTAGGTTAATAGGTAGTAACAGTAATTAAGGCTGGGGCGTAAGCTCCAGCCTCTTGTCTTAGAAAGGGCAAGCCAATGAGGAAGATTACCGCAATCAGGGTCGGGAAGGGTCGGGGAAAGCGGGTAAATGTATTCTTAGATGGCAAGTTCGCTTTCAGCCTGGAAGCTGAGGTAGTAATAAGAGAGGGTCTGCAGGTTGAGCAGGAGCTATCTGTCGGTCAGATTGAAGCACTAGCCAGGTCTGACCACTTCCACCGTTGCTTCAATGCTACTGCCCACTACCTTAGCTACCGACCTCGGAGCGAGTCTGAGCTAAGGGAGCGACTTCACTGGCGGGGTTTTGATGATGATAGCATAGAGGCGGTGATAGCCAAACTAAAGGAACAAGGGTTGGTGGATGATGTTGCCTTTGCCCAATTCTGGAAGGATAATCGGGAATCATTTAGCCCACGCAGTCGATGGCTAACCAAGCTGGAGCTGAGGCGAAAGGGTGTAGCCGCTGACATCATAGACCAGGTGGTTAATACAGTTAACGATGACAATAGTGCCTATCGAGCAGCCCTAGGTAAAGCTCGTAGCTTATCTCTATCTGATTATCAGGGTTTCCGTCGCCGATTAGGTGACTACCTCAAGCGGCGTGGCTTTGGTTACGGGGTCATAAATCACACAATAGAACAATTGTGGCAGGAACAGGAAACTAAGTCTAAATAGCATTATGTTGGCACTAAAGCTACAAATGAAGGGGGTGGAAAAATGGGAATAGATGTAGTTCTAGCTATTGCCTTTAGTTTTATTATAGGTGTGGTATTTGGAGGTATGGCTGCCTTTCTTTTTAGGCGAGTGATGATTAACCGACAAATGCGTATTGCCGAGAAGAAAGCCGATAGAATACTAGCTGAAGCCAGAGCTGAGTCCAAAGATTTAGTCCGTGAGGCAAGGCAGGAGACTGAGAAAATTAAGTCAGGAGTTGAAGCGGAGTATCGGGAACGCCGCGCTGAACTACAGCGCCAGGAGAGCTACCTGTCTCAGCGGTCAGAGAGCTTAGAGCGCAAGTTAGAAGATGTGGAGAACCGCGGTCGCAATCTGGCTAACAAAGAGAACGAGATAGAGTCCATTCGCACTCATCTTGAGGAGGTTAGAGATAAGCAGTTAAAGCAGCTAGAGTTAATTTCGGGTATGTCCAGTGACGAGGCAAAGCAAACATTGATTGAGACTATGGAGGTTGAGATGCAGGAGGAAGCCTCACGGCGCCTTCGGGAATGGGAGGCTAAGGTAAGAGAAGAAGCCAGTGAGAAAGCTCAGGGAATTTTGTCCCAGGCTATCCAGCGTTGTGCTTCTGAGGTTGTATCTGAAACAACGGTGGCTACTGTTCCCCTTCCCAGTGATGAGATGAAGGGTCGACTTATCGGACGAGAGGGTCGTAACATTAGAGCTTTGGAGCAAGCTACCGGCGTTGACCTAATTATTGACGATACCCCCGAGGCGGTGACCCTGTCTAGCTTTGACCCAGTGCGGCGAGAAGTGGCTCGAATTGCTTTAACCAAGCTTATCCTTGATGGTCGTATCCATCCAGCTCGCATTGAAGAGGTGGTAGCCAAGGCTAAGGAGGAAGTAGATGCTGCTATCTATAGTGCTGGAGAAGATGCAGCTTATCAAGCTGGGGTGCATGGATTATGCCCTGAATTAATCAGGCTACTTGGTCGGCTTAAGTATCGTACTAGCTACGGACAGAATGTCCTCGCCCATAGTATTGAGGTGGCTTATTTAGCGGCTATGATTGCTGGGGAGTTGGGAGCCAATGTTGCCATAGCCAAGAAGGCTGGTCTGCTTCATGACATTGGTAAGGCGGTGGACCGTGAGGTAGAGGGCAGTCACGCTGCTATCGGGGCTGACTTGGTTAAGCAATGGGAGAAATCCCCTGAGGTGGTTAAGGGTATCGCTGAGCACCACTTTGAAACGGAAACTACCAGCATTTGGGGCTTTATCATTTCAGCGGCTGATGCTATCAGTGGTGCCAGACCAGGGGCAAGGCGTGAGTCATTAGAGGGCTACTTGAAGCGTCTGAAGGCGTTGGAAGATATAGCTAATGGTTTTAAAGGGGTGGAGAAGTCGTTTGCTATTCAAGCCGGTCGCGAAATCCGTATCCTGGTTAAGCCAGAAGAGATTGACGATTTGGGAGCAATGAGGCTGGCTCGAGACATTGTTAAGAAGATAGAGGAAGGGCTACAATATCCAGGTCAAATAAAGGTTACCGTGCTCAGAGAGACAAGAGCTATAGATTATGCTAAGTAGGAGGTGTAAACGAGGAGCTAATGTTAATATTGGCGATTGGTGATATAATTGGCAGACCTGGCAGGCAGGCAATGTATAAGCTTTTGCCAGACCTGCGACAACAATATGGCTTGGATATGGTTATTGCCAATGCTGAGAATACTGCCGGCGGTTTGGGTCTAACTTCAACTACAGCTAAGGAGTTGCTGGATGCTGGAGCTGATGTGTTGACCTCGGGTAACCATATATGGGCACAGAAGGAGATTATTCCATACCTTGATGGTGAAATGCCTATCCTGCGCCCATTAAATTATCCCCCAGGAGTGCCGGGGAGGGGCTATATAGTCAATGGTCAGGTTATGGTGGTTAATTTGATGGGGAGAGTATTTATGGGTGATATTGATTGCCCGTTTAGAGCTATGGATAAACTACTGGCTGAGCTTAAGCACAAGCCGCCAGTTATTATTGTTGATTTCCATGCCGAGGCAACATCGGAGAAGATGGCAATGGGGCGATACCTGGATGGTCGTGTTAGTGCTGTGCTTGGCACACATACCCATGTGGGAACTATTGATGCCCAGTTGCTTCCTCTAGGTACAGCCTATGTTACTGATATTGGCATGACCGGACCTGTGGATTCAATTATAGGTGATGATGCCGAAGCCGTAATTCGCCGCTTTCTGACCGGAATGCCCCATCGTTTATCTGTGGGCAAGGGTAAAACAATGTTTAACGCAGTAATGGTCAGGGTAGATGAGAATAGTGGCCGAGCAATAAGTATTGACCGAATCTATCGGGAGGTGGAGTAGCAATGTCTAAGGTTGACCTCCACATGCACTCCACCGCCTCTGATGGACGACTTACTCCTGAGGATGTTGTCCGTAAATCGGCGGAGAATGGGTTAACCGTTATTGCCCTTACTGACCATGACACTGTAGATGGTATTGCTCCGGCTCTGGTAGCTGCCAAAGCCTTTCCCTGGCTGAAAGTCATACCTGGCATTGAGATTAGTACTGACTTTCCTGGTGGCGAAGTTCATGTTCTCGGCTACTTCATAGATTATACTGACCCAGAATTCGCAGCCAGGCTGGAGAGAATGCGCCATTCTCGACGGGGACGGGCGCAAGGGATGATTGCTAAATTGAGAGATTTAGGTATCCATATTGAATGGCAGCAAGTCCTAGAAATAGCCGGCAGTGGTTCTATAGGTCGTCCTCATATTGCTCAGGCTATGTTAGACAAGGGTTATATCGCCTCAATTAAGGAGGCGTTTACCAAGTATATAGGTCGGGGTGGACCTGCCTATGTTGAGCGGGAGAAGATAACCCCGGTAGAGGCAGTGAAACTAATATTACGGACTAAAGGGTTGCCAGTACTGGCACACCCGTTAACTATTAGTGACCCGGAGGCAATGGTTGTTGAGCTGAAAGCAGCCGGTTTAGTGGGCATTGAAGCCTACTATAATGGTTATACTGCTGACGAAATTAGTAGACTAGTTAACCTAGCCGATAAGTATGGTCTTATTGCTAGCGGTGGCAGCGATTACCATGGTCTGGATGTTAGCCGTGAGACTATGATTGGTGGTGTGGATGTACCAATAAAGTCAGCGGAGCAACTTATGACTCTGGCGGAGCAGCGAGAAATAAGGTTAGCCAGCCCCTAATATTGTGGAGCTGATAAGCAATCTCAATGAGGAGAGCTTATGACTATTGAGTTTGGATTGCTAATATTAGCTGCCTATCTTTTGGGTTCGGTGCCAGCCGCTTATCTGGCGGCTAAATGGTCCCGGGGAATAGACTTAAGACAATATGGCAGCGGCAATGTGGGAGCAAGCAACCTACTGACGATAACCTCTAAGTGGATAGCTATCCCGGTAATCATTTTTGATGTGGGTAAGGGAGCAGTGATGGTGTGGGCGGCTCAGTTGTTAGGTCTAGGCATTGCTGAGCAGGTAGCGGTAGGTTTAGCGGCAATTATTGGGCATAACTGGCCAGTTTTCCTTCGTTTTAATGGCGGCAGAGGTGCTTTGACTACCATAGGCGTGCTTCTTATTTTAACACCATGGTTAGCACTGATATTGGTAGCTTTTGCTTTCCTTTTCTTCCCATTCCGACAGCTAGCTCTGGGAACAACCGTGGCAATGGCAGCTTTGCCCCTATTTAGCTGGTTTTTTAGTCAGCCTTTTGGTATTGAAGAGCGACTGCCGGTTACTCTAGGCTTCTTGGCTATATTTCTAATAGTGTTGATTAGACGATTAACGACACCGCGGACTTCACTCTCTGCTTCGGTGCCCCGGGGGCAGCTAATTATTAATCGCCTGCTTTTTGACCGGGATATAAGGGACAGGGAAGCCTGGATAAAACGGCAACCTCCTGAGCAACAAGAAAAACAGGAGAAAGGTTAACTATAGTAAGATGAAATGTGCCACTCATCCCGAGGTTGAAACTAACCTGAGGTGTGGTAAGTGTGGTAAGCTGATATGTCCTAAGTGCCTGGTGCAGACTCCGGTAGGAGCCAGATGCCCGGATTGTGCCAAGCTACATAAACTGCCTACCTATCGCATTTCCACTAAATATTATTTGATAGCTATAGGAACTGGGTTAGGCATGGCTATTGCTTGTGGTGCTATCTGGGGACTGATAGAGTCGTTGGTGCACTTCCTTTACCTTAGTCTGTTATTAGCCCCGGGTATTGGCTATGCCATTGGAGAGGTAGTTAGCCTTTCGGTCAATCGTAAGCATGGCACAGGGTTAGCTATCGTTGGTGGTGCGGCGGTGGTAATAAGCTACTTGGTTAGCCTTTTGTTTAGTATTCTTTTTCATTGGGGTCTTTCCTTCGGTCTATTTAATATAATTCTTGCCCTGGTAGCCCTGGCTCTGGGTATTTTTGTAGCTGTCACCCGTTTACGCTAAAATAAACCCTAGTCTAGATAGAAGATACAAAGTATGGACCCTACCCGGGAAATATTCTGGAATATTCTGTATGGTAACATAATTCTTTACCCCGCAGCCGCTATTACAGTCGGTATCTTTGCTTATGTTATATACCGTCGTTATAAATTGTGGCGATTAGGTAAACCAGATAACAGATTTAGTCACCTGGGTAAGAGAATATGGGTATTTATTGTTACCGCTATAGTTGATGGTATATTGCACCGCAAACTTTTTGGTATAGCTCCTAGTCTGGAGCATAGACGCCCCTCCCCAAAAGATTTCCTGCCTGAGACAAGTCCTAATTTGGCAGGCAGGCGCTTTTCCCTTAAGAATCTCCTACCTAGGGAATTTTACCCCAGGGAATTTTATCCCGGAATAGCCCATTTTCTCATCTTTGCTGGCTGCGGAATCCTGTTGCTAGGGGCATTACTGGATTTTATCAGTCACTACCTCTTTCACTTTATGCATGGCAGCTTCTATCTGGGCTACTCACTAGTTACCGATGTTGGTGGCATATTGGTTCTAATTGGAGCAATCCTGGTCATCATCAGGCGCTATGTTCAAAAACCAGAAAGATTAGACAATACTACTGAGGATTTGATTGCCCTGATTTTGATACTTTTGGTCGTATTTAGCGGCTTTATGGTTGAGGGATTTCGTATCGCCGCCACTGAGTTAAAAACTACCCCAGATTGGGCAGTGTGGTCTCCCGGTGGCTTTATCCTGGCTAAAGCTTTCAGCGGTTTAAGCCAGGGTGCTCTGCTAACCTGGCACCGAATTATGTGGTGGTCGCATATAGTAATCACCTTCGGGGCTATAACCTATGTTTGCCTCTATTGGAACAAGCTATGGCATATCATTGTTTCCCCAGTGAATGTGTTCTTCAGGTCACTAGAGCCTAGGGGAGCCCTGATACCTATCGATTTAGAAACGGCAGAAACCTTTGGCGTAGCCAAGATTGAGGACTTTACCTGGAAGCAGCTAATGGACCTGGATGCCTGCACTCGCTGTGGTAGATGCCAAGATGTTTGTCCTGCCTATATTAGTGGCAAGTCGCTCTCACCCAAGAAGATGACCCAGAACCTCAAGGCTCATTGGCTGGAGAAGGCTCCAATTTTGCTTAAAGGTAAGGCAGAGGCGGCTAATCCAGGGGGTGATGGTTTAGCTCTTATTGGTGAGGTGATAACTGAGGATGAAATCTGGGACTGCACTACCTGCCGTGCCTGCCAGGAGGTGTGCCCTGTCTATGTGGAGCATGTTGATAAAACTATTGACCTAAGACGGAATCTGGTGTTGGAGCAGGCTTCTATCCCTGAGACGGCTGAAGGGGCATTGAGGAGCATTGAAGACAGAGGGCACCCGTGGCGGGGGACTACATTGACCAGAACCGATTGGGCTCAAGGGCTTGATATTAAAACTCTAGCTGAAGATAGTGATATAGACATTCTGTACTGGGTAGGTTGCACCGAAGCACTGGAAGAGAGAAGTATGAGGATAGCTCAGGCTATGGCTAAGCTGTTGAAGTTAGCCGGGATTAAATTTGGTGTCCTGGGTTCTGATGAAAGCTGCTGCGGTGAGCCAGCTCGTCGCCTGGGTAATGAGTATTTATTCCAGATGCAGGCTGAGAAAAATATTGAGCTGCTAAAGGGCTATAATGTAAGGAAGATAGTTACCGCCTGTCCCCACTGCTTTAACACGCTAAAGAATGAATATCCTCAGTTTGGCGGGAATTTTGAGGTCATTCACCATACCGAGTTCATTGCCGACTTGCTGAAAGAAGGCAAGTTGGGAATTATCAAGGGAAGTGGTGGGGTAGTGGTTTACCACGACCCCTGCTATTTGGGGAGGTATAATGATATTTACGAGCCACCGAGGCAGGTGTTAAATAGTGTGCCTGATATTACCCTTGTTGAGGTGGAGCGGAATCGGGAACGGGGTTTCTGCTGTGGCGGTGGGGGCGGTCGTATGTGGCTGGAAGAAAGTGTTGGCAGGAGAATCAGCGAGCTGCGCATAGAGCAGGTAATTGAAACTAAAGCCCAGATAGTGGCTACTGCCTGCCCCTTCTGTTTGCAGATGTTTGATGATGCCATAAAGGCAAAGGAGGCTGAAGAATGGCTTAAGGTTACAGATATAGCTGAGTTGGTAGCCGAATCAGCCATCTATCACCCTTCTTCCACCTAGCAATATTAAACCAACAAGCCTATTTGGGGTCAAGTGGTTACATATACATCCCAGCGCTGACATTTAATACATGACCGGTGATAAAATCTGAATCAGCCGAAGCCAAAAACAAAGCCGGTTTGGCGGCATCTTCTGGTGTCATTGCCTTACCACCAATTTCTTCAAGCATCCTCTCCCTAGCCTTCTTGGGTATGCCCATTTTTTCACCGGCAACCTCCTCCCCAGTCTCCTTCTCAGCAGTAAATCTAGTATGAACGAAGCCATAGGCAAGGGCATTACAGGTTACGCCAAATCTTGCCCACTCTCTGGCTACTGTTTTAGTAAGTCCAACGATTCCAGCCTTAGCCGCCGTATAATTGACCTGCCCAACATTGCCCATCAAACCCACTGCAGAGGCTGTATTGATAATCTTGCCACCATGCCCCTTTTTCATCATATATTTGGCGGCGGAGCGGATACAATTAAAGGTCCCCTTAAGCATGATGTCCACGCACATATCCCATTGCGCATCAGTCATCCTATGTATCAGCGCATCTCTGGTTATACCGGCATTATTAACCAGAATATTTAAGTCCCCAAATTTATCCACGGCGGTATCCATCAGCCTATCGGTATCCTCTGGCTTGGTTACATCAGCAATACACCAAACAACCTTGCCCCCGGCATCCTCTATCTCTTTTGCTGTTTCCACAAGAGGCTCCCGGTCAACATCGCTTATGACAACACATGCTCCCTCCTGGGCAAAAAGGAGGGCGTCGGCTTTGCCTATTCCCCTAGCTGACCCTGTAATTACAGCTACCTTACCGTCTAATTTTCCCATAGTTAACTCCTTACCAAATTTTTTTAGAAGTGATTGCTGATTTTTTCTGTCACCCGTTGTAATACTTTTGGCATCACTTCGCCAGCCTTAGCCCTAATCAGGACGGTAGCTTCCATGTCCATAGGGGTAGCCGTGAGATTAATAATGACTAACTTGGCTCCAGAACGAACGGCATATATTGGCATGTAGGCAGCAGGATAAACAACCAGGGTCGAGCCAATCACGATAAATAGGTCGGAATTACTTGAGCGTGAGGTCGCCGCCTCTAGCACCTCAGCTGGTAGTGGCTCGCCGAAAAAAACAGCAGCCGGTTTCAGGATACCGTGGCAAGCCTCGCAGTCTGGAATTTCTTCACCCTCGTCCAGCCTAGCTTTAATCTGTTCAAAAGGATAACTTCTACCACAGCTCAGGCATACCGCCGACTGCATATTGCCGTGGAGTTCAAATACCTTGTCCTCAGCAACCCCTGTCTTTTGGTGGAGATTATCCACATTTTGGGTAATAACACTATCCAGCTTGCCCAATCTATCCAGCTCAGCAATGGCGTAGTGGGCAGGATTTGGCTTAGCCTTGGTGGTCAGAACCCCCTCCTGAAGCATCTGCCACTGCCTTCTCCTAACTTCAGGGTGGCTAATGAACTTCTGATAGGTGAAATCATCCGGGTCAAACCTGTCCCAGATTCCACCAGGGCTGCGAAAATCGGGAATCCCGGATTCAGTACTCACCCCGGCACCGGTGAAGACCACTAGCCTCTCGGCGTTAATGATTAGGTCAGCCACTTTATCAATAAGGATGTCCAGGTCCTGTTTCTCCATAAGCCTTCTCCCTGTTTGCTACCAGGGTCAGGGAAGGAATTGTTTATAATAAAAGCTACCGAGAGTGGCATCGCTGGCTTATAAGATTTATACCCAAAGGGGGAAAACCATGACCAGAGGGAGCACACCAGAATAGACTAAGGCAATGCCCATTCGGCGATAGTTTGTTTTGACACCATACCGCTATGCTGAGACCTCAGATTCCTCTTTCGGCACCAAGCACTTTACCGTTTAGTATATTGAGGTGCCTTGCGAGCCCGCTTGAGACCGTACTTTTTCCTCTCTTTAGCCCGAGAGTCCCGAGTGAGCAATCCATAACGCCGCAGTATAGACTTAAGGCTTTCATCAGCTCTTACCAAGGCTCGAGCGATACCGTGAGAAACAGCGCCACTCTGCCCTGATACACCACTCCCCGTTACCTTGACTACGGCATTATACTTAGCGACGCAATCAGTAACCAAAAGAGGTTGTAGTATTGTCCGGCGGTGCTCAAGGCGGGGGAACAGCTCCTCATAGGAGACACCATTTATGATAATCTCACCATTACCTGGTAACAGCCTTACTTGAGCCACTGCCGTCTTGCGTCTGCCTGTTCCGTAGAAATAAGTTTGCTTTTCCATTTGCATCTATCCGACTTTATTCCCTTCCCTCATCCTCTAAAACTGCCCTCTTTGGGCTAGCCTTCACTTGAGCCAGGTGGGGATGGGTATCACCGACATAGACCCTGAGTTTTTTCATCATCTTGGCACCCAGCCGATTGTGAGGCAACATACCCTTGACAGCATGTTCAACCACTTGCGCAGGATTGGTCTCCATCATTTTGTCTAAACTGATACTTTTCAGCCCTCCAGGATACCCAGAATGTCTGTAATAGACCTTTTGCTTAGCTTTATTGCCGGTAACGCGCACCTTATCAGCATTGATAACGATGACAAAGTCGCCCGTATCCAGATTACGACTAAATATTGGTTTGTGCTTGCCCATAAGTAAGCTGGCTACTTGAGTGGCAAGCTTACCTAAGACCTCACCCGAAGCATCAATAACATGCCACTCTCGCTTAATATCAGACGCCTTAGTGCTATAGGTTTTCATTGCCTCTCTTCTCCGAAAGAGCATGGATAATTTACCCCCATAAGGCATAGCCCACAGGCAGGAGCTGTTGGACCAGCCAGCCCCAGTTTCTTAGCTTCAGCCATACTATAAAACTCGTCAACAGTCATCTTACCCCTGCCCACTTTGATTAGGGCACCTACCGTATTGCGCACTTGATGAGGTAAGAAGGAGTTAGCCGCCACACTAAAAACAACCAATTCCCCATCCTTTTCTATTTCTGCTCTATACACACTCCGCACCGTATTCCTTATTCCGCCTTCAAAGCAAGTTATAAATGAGGCAAAGTCATGCTCACCAATGAGAGCTTGACACGCCTGATTCATAGCCCCAATATCCAGATGGGCAGCAACAAGATAAGAAAAACCATTCCTAATTGGCGACCGGGTCAAGCTATTTAATATACAGTAATTATATTCCCGGCTAAGAGCATCACGCCTAACATTAAAAGAATCATCTACTCTATGCGCCGCCTTAACCGCAATATCCCCAGGTAAATAGTAGTTCAGACCGTTAACAAATGCCGATAGGGAAAGGGGCGACTTAGTCCTGAAACTAACCACCTGTCCTCTAGCATGAACCCCGGCATCGGTTCGGCTAGCTGCTATCACCCGAATTCTCTCCCCGGTAAGCTTCTGTAGAGCTTTCTCGGTCTCCCCTTGAATAGTAGGCAGGTTAGCCTGCAACTGGAAGCCGTGGTAATGACTGCCATCATATTCCATAATCAATACAATCTTGCTGACATTGTTTATCAACCCTGTATCCCTTCATCCTACCAACTCAAGCTGAACCATAGGTGCCCCATCACCCAACCTGGGTCCCAATTTAGCAATGCGGGTATATCCACCAGGGCGCTCAGCGTACCTTGAGGCAAGCTCATTAAATACTTTCTCGGTCACTTTTGTATCTAAAATAAATGACAGTGCCTGGCGGCGGGAATGAAGTCCACCCTCCTTACCTAATGTTATCATTCGCTCAGCCAAGCCACGCACTTCCTTAGCTTTGGCTTCGGTGGTAGTAATTTTCTCATAGTTAAGAAGGTCGGTCACCAGGTTACGATACAATGCCCTCCGGTGACCTGAAGCCCTGCCTAACTTTCTGCCAGCTACTTTATGCCTCATCCTCTGTCCTTTCCTCAACCTGAGGCGTAAGAGATAGTCCTAATGCGTTAAGGCACTCCTCTATCTCTTGTTTAGACTTCTGCCCAAAATTCCGTAGCGAAAGCAACCCCTTCTCACCTTTACTTATGACTTCGCCCACGGTAGTGATGCCACCACGCCGCAAGCAATTCATAGTACGCACCGATAGCTTTAGTTGGTCTACAGGTATATTATACTGCTCGTCAGAAATAGGTAAGCGAATAAGCTCCTCTACCTTCATCCGAGAAACCCTGGCATAATCAACAAAAGGAGACAATTGCTCCACTAGAATGCTGGCACTGCCGCTGATGGCATCTACCGGTGATATACTGCCGTCTGTCCACACTTCTAGGCACAACCGCTCACGACTAGTCTCTCGACCGATATGAATTGGCTCAACGGTAAAGTTAACCTTGCGCATCGGGGTAAAGATAGCATCCAGTGGAATCACTCCTATTGGCAGATTATCACTAGGCTCAGCCTGCCTATAGCCTTCACCCAATTCCACATCAAACTCTACATAAAGGCTAGCTTCAGTCGAATCTAAGGTGGCTAGATAAAGCTCAGGGTTCACCACCTCAAAATCAGTTGACGGCTTAATGTCAGCAGCGCAAACTTGCCCCTCCCCTTTTACCTCCAGAGTTAACTTACCTGGTTGACCGGAAAGGGACTTTAACCTTAATGCTTTAACATTAAGTAAAAAATCTGTGGTATCTTCCTTTACATAAGGGATAGTAGAGAATTCATGCTGAATCCCCTCAATCTTAACCTGGGTCACGGCTGCCCCCGGAAGATAACTAAGCAACACTCGACGCAAAGCATTACCCAGGGTAACACCAAAGCCCCTTCCCAGCGGCTCAGCCACAAAGCGCCCAAAGTTATCCTTACTGTCAACACACTCAATCTTAGGCACTGCTAGACGAGACAAAAGGCTACCTCCTTTTAATTACCTTATCTGGAATAGAACCCAACTATGCTCTTCCCATCAAATTTAGCATCAATGTCATCAGGAGTAGGCAGAGATAAGACTTGACCAACCAGATTCTGCCTATCCAAGCTCAACCAACTCAAGACAGACTTACCCTCAATGGTCTGAACCAATTGTTTATAATATTCGGTTTTGGTATTTTCTGGTTTCCAACTAATGGTATCACCTTCCTTAACCAGACAGGAGGGTATATCAGTCTTGCGCCCATTTAGCATAATATGTCCATGTTGAACTAACTGACGAGCTTGAGCCCGGGAGTCAGCGAAGCCTAAACGGTATACTACATTATCCAGTCGCCTCTCCAACAATACCAGCAGATTTTCACCGGTGATACCTGACTGCCTCTCGGCATGAGTAAAGAAACGCCTAAACTGCCTCTCCAGAATTCCATAGGTATAACGGGCTTTTTGCTTCTCCCGAAGCTGTAGTCCACGGTCGGAAATCCGACGGCGCTGACTGGGCTGCTGTCCCGGCGGTTTCCCTCGTCTGTCCATGGCGCATTTAGGGGTAAAACACCTACTACCTTTAAGCATTAACTTCTCGCCACTACGGCGGCATAATCGACAAACTGCGGCTGTGTACCTTGCCATTTTTCTCTCCTACACCCGCCTTCTTTTAGGCGGACGACAACCATTATGGGGAATAGGAGTCACATCCCTAATGCGGGTAATATAGAGTCCTGCGCTTTGGAGAGAACGAATAGCTGCTTCACGCCCGCTGCCTGGACCTCTAACATAAACCTCTACTTGGCGTAAGCCATGCTCCATAGCTTTCTGTGCCGCATCACGAGCGGCTAATTGAGCAGCATAGGGAGTGCCTTTGCGCGAGCCTTTAAACCCGGCTGTTCCCGAGCTTCCCCAAGCGATAACATTTCCCTGAGTGTCGGTAAGAGTCACTATGGTATTATTAAAAGTGGATTGGATATAGGCTCTGCCTACAGGGATAGACTTGCGCTCCCGCCTTCTGGCTCGCTTTTTTTGTGGCATTGTAATCTCCTAAAATTTTACATGTTATGTTAAGTTATTTCTTGGCTACGCTACGCCTCTGCCCTCTACCGGCTATCGTTTTACGAGGACCACGCTTGGTACGAGCATTGGTTCGCGTTCGCTGTCCCCTAACCGGTAAGCTATGACGATACCTGATACCCCGATAGCTACCAATCTCAACGAGACGCTTAATGTTAAGGTTAACCTCTTTTCTAAGTTCACCCTCAACCTTATACTCTCGGTCAATCACCTCTCGGAGACGATTAACCTCGTCTTCAATAAGGTCGCTCGTCTTGGTAGAAGCATTAATACCAGTCTGAGCTAGAATCCTCTGGCTCAGAGTAGGACCAATGCCATAGATATACTGGAGTGCCACCAAAATTTGCTTATTTTTGGGTATATCTACACCGGCTATACGTGCCATCTAGTCCTCCTCACCCAATAAGAAAAATTTAGCCCTGTCGCTGCTTGTGCCTAGGATTGGAACAAATAATCCTAACCACCCCGCGCCGCTTTACCACCTTGCATTTTTCGCATCTAACCTTAACCGAAGCTTTTACTTTCACAATAAGCCCTCTCTATTTAAACCGATAAGTAATTCTCCCTCGACTCAGGTCATAGGGAGAAAGCTCTATCAGTACCCTATCACCGGGTAAGATTTTAATATAATGCAACCTTATCTTCCCCGAAATGTGAGCTAATACCTTATGCCCATTGGGTAACTCAACCCGAAACATGGCATTAGGCAAAGGTTCCACTACCGTCCCCTCAACCTCAATAGTTTCCTTCTTAGGCATAACCCCCCTTGTCTAGACAATAGTAAGCACCTCTGGTCCAGCCTCAGTAATGGCAATGGTATGTTCAAAGTGAGCCGAGAGACTCCCATCAGCAGTAAGCACCGTCCAGTGGTCATCTCCGAGCCTGGTATGCCAGTCACCAATATTCACCATAGGTTCGAGGGCAAGGGTCATACCCCTTTTTAGCACCGGTCCTGAGCCTGGTAAACCAAAATTAGGTATTTGAGGTTCCTCATGCATCTCTCGACCAATACCATGCCCAGTATACTCACGCACTACGGAGTAGCCCCTTGACTCAGCATAATTCTGAATGGCAGCCGAAATATCTCCTAATCTGGCACCGGGATAAGCAGTAGCGATACCAGCCTTTAGGGCACCTTCAGTGGTTTCTATAAGCTCTTTAGCCTGTGGGCTAACCTCACCGACACCTACTGTGATGGCACTATCACCGTGAAAACCATTGATATTCGCTGTTAGGTCAAGAGATACAATATCACCCTCATATAAAATCCGTTCCCCTGGAATTCCGTGTACTATCTCATCATTTACAGATATGCAGAGATTAGCTGGAAAGCCATGGTATCCTTTAGATGAAGACTTGGCTCCCAGCTTTTCTAGCTCTCTAGCCGCAATAATATCTAAATCCTTGGTTTTCATCCCTGGTCTCAGTTGCAACTTAAGCAGTTCCAGTATAGTGGCCACAATTCTACCTGCCTGCCGCATAACAGTAATCTCTCTATCAGATTTGATAATTATACCCATATACTCACCTAGCAATAAACTCGCCTTTACCAAGGGCGGCAACGATTCTCCTACTCACCTCATCTACACTTCCCTCCCCATCTACCTCCACTAGCTTACCTGCCTGAGCATAATAATCAATGAGAGGAGCCGTCTGGCTAAAGTAAACCTCAAGCCGCTTTTTAACTGTGTCAACGGTATCATCAGGGCGCTGATATAGCTCACCGCCGCACTGGTCACACTTACCCCAAACCTTAGGCGGAGAGTTTACGGTATGATACGGTATCTGACAATTACGACAAATCCAGCGCTGGCTAAGCCGCATTAGTAGCTCCTCTTCGGAGACCAGAATATATACCGCCTTATCTATCGCTTTAGCCTGTTCGGCTAGGGCTTTGTCCAGTGCCTCAGCCTGCTTGAGATTCCGGGGAAAACCATCAAGGATTACCCCGCCTTCACAATCAGGAGCCGACATACGCTCTAAAACCATTAGTATTGAAATGGAATCAGGCACTAGCATCCCCCTGTCCATATAAGACTTAGCTCTCAGTCCTAACTCAGTGCCTTGCTCTATTGCCTGCCGAAAAAGGTCGCCGGAGGCAATATGAACCAGATTCAGCTCCCGAGCTACAGTAGCTGCCTGAGTTCCTTTGCCCGCCCCAGGGGCACCTAGAAAAACAATATAGTGATTACTTACTTTAACTCTCCTTTGAATCAGCGGTTTTTATTTAATAAAGCCCTCATAGCGCCGCATTACCAGTTGTGCCTCCACCTGCTTCATAGTGTCCAGAGCAACACCAACCACAATAAGTAAACCCATGCTGGATAGCTGGATTACCTGAACATCACCAATCTCTCGAGCGGCGAAGGGCATTATTGCCACCAGGGCTAAGAAAAGGGCACCTCCCCAGGTAATACGGCTAATGACCTGGTTAAGATAATTACGGGTATTTTTCCCTGGTTGAATACCGGGGACAAATCCCCCCTGCCGTTGTAAGACACCAGGCAAATCCTGCTGCTCAAAAATCACCATAGTATAAAAGAAGGCAAAGGCAATCACCATCACAAAAAACATTCCCCAGTAAAATAAGCCTATAGGTAATACAGCATTAGGATTAAACAGGCTCATAATATGATTAGCCAAGTTGGGGTCAGCTCCGGCGGGATTGGCAAAATAACTGGCTATAATACCAGGAAACAGCATCAACGACATAGCAAAGATGAGAGGTATCATGCCAGCGGTGTTCACTCGCAGTGGGATATGGGTTGAGCCTGATTGTTTATACATACGACCACCACGAATGACACTACGGGCATATTGAACCGGGATACGGCGGTGAGCCTCAGTAAAGATGACTATGACGACAACGGTGGCTAGGGCTATGAGGACATAAATCATTAAACCGCCCAGGTTTGTTGCCGCCTCAATACGTCCCTGACCAGCCGTTTCCCAGAAACCAGCCACAATGCCGCCAAAGATTATTATAGATATACCATTGCCAATTCCGTATTCAGTAATAAGCTCACCTAGCCAGATACAGAACATGGTACCAGCTATCATTGATAGAACCATAGTTGCCATCGGCAGCGCGGCAGCACTACCAACCACACCCTCACGCTGGAGCCAGACTAACTGCCCATAACCCTGAAGACCAGCCAAGGGAACCACCGCCCAGTGGGTAATCCGATTAATGGTATTCCTACCAGCTTCTCCCTCCTGTGAAAGGGCTCTCAACCGTGGGATAATAGGCACCAGTAGCTGCATAATAATTGAAGCCGTTATATAGGGGTAAACCCCCATCGCGGCTACACTAAGCCGCCTTAAGGCACCACCACTAAACATATCAAGCATACCCAGCATCGGTACCCTCTCAAATAGCTGCCGCAGGGCCTCAGGGTCCACCCCGGGAAGGGGCACATGAGCCACGAAGCGGAAGACCACCAGAATGCCCAGGGTAATGAGAATCCGACGCCTCAAGTCGGGTAAGCTAAAGGCATCAAGCATTGCCTGAAGAAGTCGTGGTCTAGCTTGCCTTGGTCGCATACCCAATCTCCTCCACTTTACCCCCGGCTGCCTCAATCTTGGCTTTAGCCGCCGCCGAGAACTTGTTTGCCCTTACTATAAGGGGATGATTAATATCACCCTCAGCCAAAATCTTAATCGGGTGGCGGAGTGATTTTACCACACCAGCCGCTACCAATGCTTCTGGCGTTACCTCACTTCCGGGCTCAAAGATATTAAGCTTATTTAAATTAACAATGTTATACTCTACCCTAAAGATGTTGACAAAGCCACGCTTTCGCGGCAAGCGCTTAATTAAGGGTAACTGCCCACCTTCAAATCCTGGGCGCATCTTAAAACCAGAACGGGACTTTTGCCCCTTACAGCCGCGCCCGGAATAGGTGCCATGTCCACTACCATCCCCCCGACCTACCCGCTTCCGACTCTTCTTAGAGCCAGGGGCTGGGGAGAGTTCATCCTGTCGCACTAGCTTTCCTCCTCCACCTTAACTAAATGTTTCACCTTATTAATCATGCCCCGAATTGAGGCGGTATCATCATGGCTGACACGCTGGTTTAGCCGACGAAGACCGAGAGCCTTCAAAGTTCTCCTCTGGTCATCAGCATAGCCAATGCCACTTTTCACCCAGGTAATATGTAGCTTAGCCACTGGTTTGCGTCCCCTCAAAATACGGCTACCCCTCCTCCACTTCAACCTCAACCTTAAGCTCTGATTTGCGTCTGGCTAACTCCTCTTTTGGGTTCTTAAGCTGGCTGAGGGCAAGCATCGCCGCCTTAGCCATATTAATGCGATTAGAGCTACCCAGCGATTTAGTCAAAACATCTTTAATTCCGGCTGCCTCAAGCACAGCTCGAATGCTACCACCGGCAACAACACCGGTACCTGGTGATGCTGGTTTTAGCAAGACCTTGGCAGCACTAAATTTAGCTCTTATTTCATAGGGAATAGTGGTACCAGCTAGCGGTACCTTAATCAAACTCTTTTTGGCAATAACGCCAGCCTTATTAATCGCTCCTGGTACCTCATTAGCCTTACCAACCCCAATACCTACATGCCCATTGCCATCCCCGGTTACCACCAAGGCACTAAAACTAAGGCGTCTGCCTCCCTTGACTACCTTAGCCACACGGTTGATATAAATCAACTTATCGTTCAGCACCAATTCTGTTGGGTCTATCTTGAGACTGTTTATCTACCCACCCCCTTTATCCCCCCCTTACAAAGGGAGGGGAAATTGGTTACGTAAGAGAGGATTTTTACCCCACAAAAACCTTGTTTTTGTGGGGACCCCGTATTCGTCTCTCTTTGACTCTCCTTTTAGTATCTCTCTCCATGATAGGAATATCCTCTTATCATGAGCGGGAAGCTTGATTCAAAATTTCAATCCTGCCTGGCGGGCTGCCTCAGCCAGGGCTTTAACCCGGCCATGATATTTGCAGCCACCACGGTCAAAAATTACCTGGTTTACCCCTTTACTTAAGGCTCGTTTAGCTACCAGAGAACCGACAAGCTCAGCCTTAGCCGTCTTTACTTTGCCGGCTACCTCACCTTTTATTTCTGGGTCAAGGGTTGAGGCAGAGGTCAGCGTATGCCCTTTTAAGTCATCAATAACCTGAGCGTAAATATGGTTCAAGCTACGGAAAACACACAACCGGGGTCTGGGGGTTGTACCCTCTACCTTAGCTCTGACCCGAGCGTGTCTCCGGTAACGAGCTACTCTTGGTCCACCTTTTCCCATTATTCCCTCTTGCCTATAGCCTTACCCGCCTTACCCGCTTTAAGGCGAACTAATTCCCCAGCGTACCTAATCCCCTTACCCTTATAGGCATCGGGGGGGCGAATAGCCCGAATTTGAGCCGCCATCTCACCAACCGCTTCCTTGTTAATACCGGTAACCTTAATGCGGTTGGCTCCTTCTACAGCTAGGGTCACACCCGGTAGTGGTGATACCTCCACCGGATGTGAATACCCGACACGGATTATCAGCTTATCACCTGCTTTTTCAGCCCGATAGCCCACACCCACTATTTCAAGGTTTTTCTCAAAAGCATTGGTTACCCCCTCCACCATGTTAGCCAAAAGGCTTCGTGTCAACCCGTGTAAGGAGCGATGCACCTTACTATCACTAGGGCGCGACACTATCAAGCTATTATTTTGTAAGGTAATAGACATATCAGGGTTAAAACGACGATGAAGTTCCCCTTTAGTTCCGGTTATAATAACCTCATCCTTGTTAATAACTACTGCCACACCCGGTGGCACCGGTATAGGCATCCGTCCTACTCTAGACATAGGTATCACCCTGAGACTTATTTACCACACATAACATAAAAGCTCACCACCAACCTCCTGGCGCCAGGCTTGCTGCCCTGTCATCACCCCCTTAGGTGTAGACATAATAGCAATGCCCAAACCGCCAAAAACACGAGGGATCTCTTTGCGCTGGACATACATCCTTAGTCCAGGCTTACTTACTCGTTCCAATCCAGAAAGAACTGACTGATTATTCTCATCATATTTGAGGTAAATTTTGATTACCCGGTGCGGCTTGCCCCTAAGCACCTCATAATCATTAATAAAACCTTCCTCCTTAAGGGTTCTAGCAATAGACAGCTTCATCCTTGAGGCTGGCACCAGCACAAAATCATGCCTTGCCATTATGGCGTTGCGTATTCGGGTTAGCATATCTGCTATTGGGTCAGAGTTAGTCATATCTAATCACCAGCTTGATTTTCTCACCCCGGGAATCTGACTAGCAAGAGCTAGCTTACGAAAGCAAATACGGCATAAGCCAAACTTACGCATATAAGCCCGCGGTCGACCACATAAGTAGCAGCGATTGTGTTGCTGCACTCTATATTTGGCAGGACGTTGCGACTTTATAATGTCCGACTTTTTAGCCATCCCTATACCTCACTTTAATCCTTAGCGAAAAGCATACCCAATAATTCCAGTAGATGCCTACCCTCTTCATCCGTTTCAGCCGTAGTGATAATTGACACCTCTAGTCCTCGCACCTTGTCTACCTCATCGTAATCTACCTCAGGAAAGACGATTTGCTCCTTAAGCCCCAAGGTGTAATTGCCTCGCCCATCAAAGGAATTTATAGAAACTCCATAAAACTCACGCATGCGGGGTAAGACAATATTTAGCAATTTGTCAAAAAAGTCATACATACGTTCTCCCCGCAGGGTCACCTTTAACCCGATAGGCACCCCGGCTCTCAACCTAAAGGAAGCAATAGACTTCTTGGCACGGGTAATTACCGGGTGTTGCCCTGAAATAGCGGTCAGGTCTCTCTCGGCTGCTTCCAGAGCCTTGGCATTGGCAATTGCCTCGCCTAAGCCAATATTAAGCACAATCTTCTCAAGGCGTGGTACCTGCATTATATTTTTATACCCATAAAGCTCCATTAGCTTGGAAACAATCTCGTTTCTATACCTTTCCTTTAATCGCGACATTTAATCAATTACCTCACCACAAGAGCGACAGACCCGAACCTTCTTGCCATCGGCTAAAAAGCGGAAACCAACCTGGGTAGGATGATTACACCTACTACACAGTAGCATAACATCTGACACATGAATTGGCGCTTCCAGCTCGATTATACCTGCCTGCCTAACTGCTCTTCTTGCCCTGGTGTGCCTTTTGATAAAGTTAATACCATCGACTAGCAGCCGTTCATCCTTAGGGTAGGCAAAGCGCACCTTACCCTTTTTGCCTTTATCCTTACCGGTGATAACCAGCACGGTATCGTTCTTTCTAATCTTCATAGCTTTCTCACAAAACCTCAGGTGCCAGCGATATAATCTTGGTAAAATTTTTCTCCCTCAGCTCTCTGGCTACCGGTCCAAATATTCGGGTTCCTCT
>JABUBM010000078.1_pt1 | contig 20638 bp, 21 predicted proteins | sample 7240321 | NCBI WGS metagenome assembly JABUBM01 (sample SAMN07256344, study PRJNA390944) | subsurface metagenome | isolation source: Methane hydrate marine sediment | place: Pacific Ocean: Eastern North Pacific, ODP site 1244 | collected 2002
CGAAGCAATCTCTATCGTTCGATACCGTGAGATTGCCACGGCCTAAAGGCCTCGCAATGACAATTCCTCAAATCATGTGCGACAGAGCACTAGAAAGAAAAGAACGAAAAAGTCAAAATAGACAAGGGAAATAGGTGGCTGTCCCGAATGGTGTTTCCTTAAGCGATTTAGGCCGACAACACCCCCGCCTTGATAACGAAAAGCGTATGAAGAAAATGACACGCTCTCTTATCGTTAAATGAAGCCACAACTGTGTTTACAGGTATTTCGTCAAAATCGGAGCATGAAACCTCCAATAATTACGAAAAAGCCCGATATACGGCCTAACGAACCGCCATTCGTGACAGTCCCTCGTTTTCCTCGTTTTCCCGGTGCAGCTCGTCGGTTTACGTACCCTGTTTTTTCGAAGCGTCGTTAGTACTGCGATTCTGCGCAATCTTAACTGCTGCGGAAAACTATTGCAAATTGGAAAGCTGTAGATTATCTTAAGATTGCCGGTCGTTATTAATGTCAGATATACAACCTGTTTTCCGAATTATCATCAGGGGCAGTAAATGATGGCAGCCAAAAGGGAAAATAATTGTTGTTTGAGCAGTTTAGTCAAGCAGGTTCTATAGTGGTGTTAAAGGAACAGGGCGTCTAAATGGTTGTTAATAAAGCCACAAAGCGGTTAGTTGAAAAACGCGATTTTATACATATTACAATTTTATTACTAATTGCTCTGGGCATCGGTATATATCTAATCACCACAACCATCCTCATTGCCAAGGACGGCGTTTTTTACATTGAGCAGGCCCAAAAGTTTTCAAGTGACCCAATCGGTATTATAAAGGCGCACCCTCCAGGCTATCCATTTCTCATTTTTATAGCTCATAAATCGGTCACTTTGTTTTCCAACAGGGCATCGCTTCAGACCTGGATATATTCTGCTCAGAGCGTAACGTTATTGTGTAGATTACTTGCAATCATACCTTTGTATTTTATAGGAAAGCTTTTAGTCGGCAGCAGAAAAAGTTTTTGTGCCGTTCTTATTCTTATGATATTGCCGCACTCTGCTAAGTATTGCGGCGAAGTGCTAAGAGAATGGCCGTATATACTATTTTTGGCTGGAGGCTTTTTATTCTTACTCTGGGGCGCCAAACACGGCAAATGGTGGGCCTTCGGCTTAGTAGGTTTATGTGCTGGGTTGGGATATCTGATACGCCATGAGAGTACACAGATAGTTGTATATGGCCTTATTTGGCTGACGCTGTGTATGTTTCGGCCAAAACCGTGTTGTGTGTCCAGATGGAAGATTCTCATTGCCCTTGCGTTGTTACTCATTGGTTTTGCTATACCGGCAGTGCCATATATGAAGTGCGCAGGCCAAAGCATTAACCCTAAAGTAAGGAATATTATGAAATCCTTTTCTTTCCACACTTTGCCAGACAGAACCGATGCGTCAAAAGTAAACATTGTTGCTCCGAACTTTAATTATAATGCTGCAGAAGTTGTATCTCCTAATGTTTTGGAAGCCCTTAGTGAAATTTTTAAAACAATTGGTGAGAACTTAATGTGGTTTTTTATGCTGCCATTGGTGATAGGACTTTACTATAGGCTACGTGGTAATGCTAAGTTCGAGGAACAGTTTCTAATAACAGTTTTCGTATTGGCAAATGTAACGATGATGGTTCTTCAGCATTGTTACTGCACACCTGGTATCAGTCGACGATGGTCTTTGTCTTTGATAGCGTTGACCGTTTTTTATGTGCCTGTAGGTTTACAGGTATTGGGGGATTGGCTGAGTGGTAGATTCTACAAGGGCCAAGGAGAAAACAAAGAAAATCCGCAGCTATGGTTTTTTATTCTATTGGTGGTTGGCGTGGCTATTTGCCTGCCTAAATTGTTCAGGCCGATAGGTATTGATAAAAATGGCTATAAAAAAGCATCAAGATGGCTAAATGAAAATACTGTTGAAGATGCTATAGTTGCTGTTCCCGATAAGCGTATAAGTTTTTATGCGGAGCGAAAAGGACTGATATATGACAAGAAGGTTCCTAAGCGGGCCAAATATATAGTTGAAATTGTGAAAGACGAAAACGAAAGGCTAAAATTTGCCATGGCTGTGCAAGAGAAATATTCGGGATGGGTCGACAAGCAGAAAGAAAGAGGGAAAAGATTAGTGATTTACAAAGTGATGCAATAATAAAATCGCTCTATATAAAACTTACTGACCTTTCATTAACAACACAACAGGGATGGTTTTTAGCAAGATATACAAATTCAGTGTTAAAGACCTTCGTTGAATATATAGATAATCATATTTTATTTTGTGTTGCGGTTTTAGGTCGTAAAAACTTCGTATCTGCGCAAGGCCGGTCAGGCCGGGTTTGACCGCCAATCTGAGGCTCCGTAGCGCCTCATGATTTTTCACGCGATATAGATTCTCTGGCCTGGGGCCTACCAGACTCATTTGGCCCTTGAGCACGTTCAGCAATTGTGGCAGTTCATCTAATCTGGTTATTCTCAGCCACTTCCCTATTTTTGTTATACGTGGGTCCTTTTCAGTAGCTGGCAAGAAGCCCACCATTTTTTCCACAGCCTTTACCATTGTCCTAAATTTGTACAATGTGAATGTTTTACCATCTTTGCCGACCCTTTCCTGCTTGTAAATTACCGTGCCCCTGGAGGTAAGCTTGATTAGAATAGAAATAATCAACATCGGTACCGCAGCTAAAATCAGCAATATCAATGAGGTAGATATATCCAGGATCGTAATAAAAAACTCGTCAAGGTCGGATTGCCTGCCGACAAAAGTGGACTGCAAATTAACAGAAAAGTTTCCGTTCATTCTTTCAGTCAGAAGTTGCAGGTAAACTGAAGGACTGAATAGAATTTCGGCCTTGAACCTTCGCTCCAGATACAGCAGCAGATTCAGGTCTTTCGCATTGGTGATTTTCTCACTTATTACTATTTCGTCAACATCATTGGAATATTTAAGCAATTCTTGAATCTGGTTGATTTTTTTTCTTTGCACATTTGCTTTTTTGCCGACAACATCATCCACCTTGCCCTCGCCGAGTATTATCACCTGCTTTTTGATTTTCTTTTTTGCTTTCAGAATGAACTGATTGACCTTAAAAATCAGGAGAAGATTAACAAAAAAGGAAATAATAAAAACGCTGGTTGGGAATCCGCCCCATTTTTCTCTGAAGACATAAACAAAAGCTATACTAAGTAAAGTACCAAGAAACAACCCTTTGAAAAACCTTTTGAACAAGTCCCATGAGGATTTGAATCTATCCTTATATACTTCGAGCAAAGACAAGGACAATAGATAAATAACAGTCAAAAAAGGAAAACTCTTTTTGTAGGGCGCAAAATTGTGTTCAGGAAATAACAAACCGTATCTAATCAAAAAGGTACCCAGGAAACCAATATTTATTAGAAGGGCATCCGTAAATAATAAGCAAATCCGTAGAAACATTATCCCGCCTTAACTCCCCTGCGCATTGGTCAGTTCCAATACAAGCTTATTTTGAACCAAGATCAATTTTTCTTTTTACTCCCAACAGGATAAGAAAAGAAAGTAAAAGCAACCTGATGTCAAGTAATACGCTCCAATTTTGATTGTACCACAACTCTAATTCTGCCTTTTTAGGCATAATAACTTTTTCATAATATTGATTTGGGTTATCAACAGAAGTAAGGAGGTTGTCTTCATGATGAAAATAAAGGGAACCTATGCCTATAAGACCAGGTCTCATCGAGTATAGCTTTTTTCTTGTGTTCTCCGGGTATATTTCTGCATGTACTCTTAGCAATGGTCTCGGCCCTATTATGCTCATATCACCCAAGAATACATTTATTAGCTGGGGTATTTCATTGATTTTTGTCTTTCTAAGAAATCTTCCCAACGTTGTCGGTCTGGGGTCTACCGACGTTGTAATATACCCTAATTTCTCCGAGCCCTTGGGCATCGTGGTAAATTTCACAAGATTAAAAGGTTTTTCACTCTGCCCCACCCTTTCTTGGAGAAAAAAAATATCTTCCCCCGTCAATTTTATTAAGATGGAGATAATTACAAATAGAGGAGAGAGGACGATGATAGCTAATCCGGACAGGGTAATATCGATGATCCGTTTCAAAACATTACTATGGTTCAGACTAAATAGCTTCTTTGAACTCACCAAAAAAATGCCCCATCACTACTAGACAGTGTATTTGTCGATCCTCTTAAACCTCTGCAGATTGTCTCTAATCCATTCGATGGTCAAACCTAACCCTTCATCCAAATCTACCTCAGGTTTCCACCCTACTATCTCATAGGCCTTCCTATTATCGCAAAGCAACCTCTCTACTTCACTCTTATCGGGTCTTATGCGATCGGGATCTTGACTTACGATGGTCTCTTTATTCATCAACAAACTGATCTTCTTGACCAGTTCTCCAATGCTTATTTCCTTACCAGACCCAATGTTTATGACATTTCCCACCGCCTTTGGTGATTGAACTATATGAATAAACGCCCTCACAATGTCATACACAAAATTTAAATCCCTAGTAGGACTGAGGGAACCGAGACGAATTTCTTTGTTGCTTAGCGCCTGTGTGATAATGGTTGGGATAATCGCTCGGGTAGATTGGCGAGGACCATATGTATTAAATGGCCTGATAATTGCCACAGGAAGTCCAAAAGAACGATAAAAACTCTCCGCCATCATATCTGCGCCAATCTTACTGGCTGAATAAGGCGACTGCCCCTGAAGAGGATGTTTCTCGTCGATAGGAACATATTGGGCTGTACCATAGACCTCACTGGTAGAAGTATGGACAACTTTTTTGACACCATATTCCAGGCACGCATTCAGTAGATTGGTTGTTCCCAGTATATTAGTCTGAGCATAATCCGCTGGATTCACGTACGAATAAGGTATAGCGATGAGCGCACCCAGATGAAAAACTATTTCACATCTCTTTACGGCGTTGAATACTGATTTTGTGTCCCTGAGGTCTCCCCAATGGATTTCGAGGGCATCCTGGATTTCATGCGGCAGGTATTCAATCTGGCCCCTATCGTCTCTGGAATTATATCTGATAAAGACCCTAACATTAGCTCCCTGCTTAACAAGATATTCGGTCAAATGGCTTCCGATGAAACCGCCCGCGCCTGTTACAAGTACATTGGTACCCTTGAAATCTGTTTTATTCATAGTGTTTCTTTTTGTCTCACAAGGTTCGTTCGTGTCTTATAAGCAATTCACCAGCAAATATATTGTTTAGACATAAGCTACAGCGTATAGTATCTTGTATTGACCATCAGAGTTGCTGCAGTCCAATAGCTGAGGTTGTTGATATTCGCCATTGTGGTCATCTATTTCCCTTGGTAAAGGGGTTAGTTTCCCAAAGAACAGCCTCTTAAGGTATTCTTTGGCTTTCATGGTTTTAGGTATCAAACGGAAAGTAACGGCAAGCCTTTTTATTAACAAAAGGATTTTTTCTGTTGTTGAGCCTGTAGAAGAGGGGAATGCACCATATAATTCGGTGTTAGAAAATTCTTGACTTAACAAAGCATGAAACTCTGAGGCAGAAAAATACTTGAAAGTATATGGTGACGGGTTAAAACCGGACCATTCTTTATTGACAGTACAGACAATCAGCACTCCCCCATCCTTCAATATCCTTTTGGCCTCATTTACAAATTTCTCCGGTTCCGGTAAATAGTAAATTGCTTCATACAACATCACCACATCGAAACTGTTATCGTCAAAAGGAAGGTCTTGAGCATCAGCCTGCATTACAGTTATGTCTTCTCTGTCTTTATAAGTCTCATTTGGATATTTCAATATATCTTCATCAATATCACAGCCGACTACTCTGTTTGCTTTTTTCGCTAAATAAGATAAACCCATCCCTGCACCACAGGCAACTTCAAGAACATCTTTATTTTCACAAAAAGATGACGCAAAACGATAACGATGGTAAAGCCTTGCAATCTGTTCTTTTGACGCCTTATTACCAGGTAACTCGGTAACCGTTGTATAACTATTTGCCGTAAGCTATCCTTTTTTATTATAGAATGTTTTTATGGTATTGATCACATAGCTAAGTTGTTTGTTCGTAACTTCGGTATTCATTGGCAACGACACAACTTCTCTTGATATTTTTTCTGTCATCGGCAATTTAAAACGTTGCAAACCCAGGCCTTTGTGTTTATGCGTAGGTTTGGGCCAGGATATCAACGTCTCAATACCTTGTTCTTTCAGGTATTTAACAAGGGCATTTCTTCTTTTTGCCATTATTACGTAATTTTGAAACGCGTCATAATACCGAGTATCTTCATCTATCGAAGGAGGTACTGTCACCTGTTCGAGGCCGTTAAGACCATTGTAATAAATCTGAGCAATCTCTCTTCTTCTTTCGATCCATTTGGACAGATGTTTTAATTTGACATCAAGAATAGCTGCGTGAAAATTATCAAGCCTGCTGTTAAAACCATAATTTAGAATTTCACCGGTTTTTCTGTTTTGAGAATGGTCTCTCATAAGACGTATCTTATCTGCGATCCTTTTATTATTCGTTACAACGATCCCGCCGTCGCCGGTACCTCCGAGGATCTTCATCGGATACAAACTAAAACTGCCTGTTATGCCGAAGGAACCTGCCATTTTACCATTAAATTTTCCACCAAGTGCCTGTGCAGCATCTTCTATAACAACCAGCTTATGTTTTTTTGCAATTTTCATTATCTTGTACATATCACATACTCTGCCATTCAGGTGAACAGGCATAATTGCTTTTGTCCTTCTGGTTATAGCTTTTTCCAATTGATCGACATCCATATTGTGATCTCTGCCAACGTCAATCAGGACCGGCATCGCCCCTGTGAATTTTATCGCAGCTATCGTAGCCACAAAGGTATGAGAAACGGTTACGACCTCATCTCCTTTGCCTATTCCGCATGCCAAAAGCGATAGATAAAGAGTGTCTGTTCCACTGTTCAATCCGACGGCATATTTAACTCCAACGAACTTTGCAACATTTTCCTCAAATTTTGCCAAATCTCCCCTCATTATCAAATCGGCTCGTTTAAATAAAACATCCCTGATCACCGGCATAAGCTCACCCTCAAGCCTCTGATAATGTTTGGGAAGGTCTACAAAAGGTACTTTATAAGCCACTGTCTCTCCTTTTATGATTTTAATAAACTTTTTGCAGCGGAAACTACGTTCTCGGCCCTGGGATAATATACTTCTTCCAAACTGCAACTGGCAGGTGCCGGAGTATTGGGTAAGGTTATTCGAACTATGGGAGCCTTGAGGTATTTGAAAGCTTTGCTGGCTACTATGGCTGATATCTCTGCTGCCACACTACAGGTCTTCCAGGTTGAATCCGCTATCAACAACCTGCCTGTTTTTTTAACAGATTCAATTATCAGATCTTCATCTAAAGGTTTTAGTGAACGTAAATCTATTATCTCTGAGCTAATGCCATCTTTCTTTAATATCTCGTGAGCTTTCATTGCTTCAGAGACCAGATAAGAAGTCGCCACTACTGTAATATCTTGCCCCTTTTTCCTGATTATTCCCTTTCCGATCGCGACTTCGTAAATTCCTTCAGGCACTTCTCCCTCGTTATCATATAACCAGCGGTCATCAATATAAATAACCGGATTGTCATCCATAATACTGGCGATCAAAAGTCCTTTCGCGTCATATGCAGTAGCTGGCATAACAACTTTAAGTCCGGGTATATGCATAAAAATCGCAGCTAAGTTTTGAGAATGCTGAGCGGCCTGTTCTCCGCCGCGATTAATTATGCCCCTGATAGTTACAGGCACGTTTACTTTTCCACCAAACATATAGTTCCAACTTGCCGCATGATTTACTATCTGGTCCATTGCAAGATACATAAAGTCCATTCTCGGATGAACCATTACCGGCCGCATACCGGCAATTGCCGCACCGATTGCTATCCCTGTTATACCGTTTTCTGCTACAGGAGAGTCTATTACCCTTTCTTCGCCAAACTTTTCATGAAGGCCAATCAGACTTTGACCTACGAACCAGGGGCTGTTTACACCCACTCCCATTACAAAAGTCCCGCTTTCCTTTTCCATCATCAGGTGAAAGGCTTCATTGATCGCCTGAACATAGCTAAGCGTTCTTGTTTGTGAGTTAATTTCTGTAGACATCTTTTTCTATTTCACTTTTTTCAGGATATGGACTTTGCCTTGCAAAGTCATCTGCTTGGGTTATTTCTTCTTCGAGTTTGCTCAAGATTTCATCCCTCTTTTTTATATTTAAAACACCCTTTTTCATAAGCATTCTTTCCAGCTTTTTAACAGGACATTTCTTTATCCATTTTTCAACTTCTTTTTTTTTCCTGAACCCCACATCAATATCTTCCCAGGGACCTACATGTGCACGCCATCGATAGGTATTGCATTCAATAAAAAATGGGCCTTGTTTACTCTTGACATGTTCGATCGCATCCTTAGTAGTTTGATAGGTCACTGTTGCATCATTTCCATCTATACGAACTGCAGGTATCTTAAAACTTTTAACCCTTTGATAAATATTATCTGCAGGCTGTCTGTACCTTAAAGGTAAGTGTGTAGAGTAGTGATTGTTTTCACAAATAAATATAATTGGAAGTTTTTTTAATGAGGCAAAATTTATGGATTCGTAAAACACTCCTTCATCAGTGGCACCATCACCAAAAAAGGATACGACGACACGGTCATTGTTCTGCATCTTGACAGCCATAGCGGATCCCACTGCTAAAGGAATAATTCCTCCTACAATAGCAGTGGTACCTAAAATCCCAATCTCTGGTGCGACAATATGCATCGAACCGCCTTTCCCTCGCGAACAACCTGTTTCCTTACATAACAACTCCGACATTAAACTGTCCATATTCCCACCCTTGGCAAGATAAAAACCATGACTGCGATAGGTACCAAAGGCGTAATCTTTTTTCTGCAAAGCAGCACATACACCGGCAGCTATTGCTTCTTCGCCAATATACAAATGAACAGGACACTTAATCTCATTCGAAAAAAGCATCTCTACGACTTTTTCCTCAAACATACGAATTCTGAGCATTGTTGTATACATTTGCAACAGCTTGTTATTCGGAATATCCATTATAGCCCAATATATTAAAGATAGAATTGTTATAGCTTTTGTTATTTAAACAACACTTTAACAGTTTCGAATAGTATTTTCATGTCCACCCAAAATGAACGTTTTCTCACATAATATAGTTGAAGTTTTATTTTTTGAGGCCTTATGTTTTCTTCATAATACAACTCTGAGTCTTGTCCTTTTGCTGAAACTTCAGCAAGGACTTTACCTTCATCTGGATTCCAAATAGATGCCCAATCGGTTATACCTGGTCGAACAGAAAGAATGGCCTTTTCCTCTTCAGTAAACATATCAGTATAAAACTTTACCTCCGGTCGTGGCCCAACAAATGACATATTCCCCTTTAACACATTTATAAGTTGAGGTAATTCATTTAATTTGTATTTTCTTAAGAACCTACCAAACTTTGTAATACGGGGATCATCATCTGCGCAGGAAGGACCTCCGCCCATTTTATCAGCTTCTGCTACCATTGTTCTAAACTTGATTATTCTAAAGGGTATGCCATATCTACCGGTTCTCTTGCCGAGGTAAAACACTGGACCCGGGGACTCACATTTAACAAAAATAGCTACAAAAAACATAACAGGGCTTAAGACTATAAGTCCATACAAGGAAGCTGCTATGTCGAAAGCTCTTTTCAGGAAACTATTCAATTTTTTCGCCAGGATACACACTCACTACTTACGGTGAGATTTTCTGGGTTTAGATAACACAAATACAATCTGCCAAGCCTGCCATTTAATAATCGGGAGATTCAACAATAAACTATCAACCGCTTCCAGCATAGTTAATATACCGTTAAAAACCGGCAAATTTCTAAAAGGTACTGCGGCAATAGATGCAAGATGGAAAAAACCTAAAATCTCTATTTTGTCAAAATAATTATCCGCCATTTCTATATCGTTTTTTCGCAAAATATGTTTTAGCTCCCACTCAGTTCTTAAATGAGGAGTTCTTTTCCTATAATAGCGTATAAGCGGATTGTGACCAAGTCCTTCAGCACATATCGCCTGACCATCAGGACGAAGAACCCGGGCTAATTCCGAATATGCCCTCTCAGGCTCAAGATGATGTAAAACCCCGGCCACAAAAGCAATGTCGAAATAATCATCCTCAAATTGCATATTTTCCGCATCCATAACTAAAAGAGTGATAGCCTTTTCATCATAACCTTCGTTTATCGCCTTCCTCTTAGCATTTTCAATTGAAACATCAGAAATGTCGATTCCAAACATCTCTGACGCTCCCATTTTAGCGATTTTCAGAAGTGAATTTCCATTTCCGCAACCATAATCCAGTACTCTCTTATTTGGGCAGTTTTCGCGCAACCAATCTTCGTAGCATTTTGCTGACTTGCGCACGATTGAATACCATTTTTTCTGTGAAGAAATGTATGCAGTGCGCTCTGAAGAGCCTGATGTCTCATCTCTTTTCAAATTATGGTAATCCTTTTCTTTCTGTTTCCTTGTCTCCATAAGAATTAGAGTCTCCTTTTTCTATGACCACTAGCGATCTTTTCGATGTGATCGGCATATTCATTGTATATCTTATCCGCATCAAACAACTCGTCAAAAACCCTGAGTGCGTTGTTAGACATGGTCCTGTGGAGTTCCTGATCCTCATATAGCTTTTTAATACTATTTACGAGTGCATCAACATCGTTAGGAGGACAATAAAAGCCTATCTGGTATTCTTCAATAATCTTCTTTAGGTCTCCTTGCCAGGCTGACAGAATTGGAAGCCCTGCCGAAAGGTACATAAACGCTTTATTAGGGAAAGCATTTCTAACCCGTGTAGTAGGGCACACTCCAACATCAGAGTACTCTAATAAAGTATTAATTTCACTTTGCTCCAACCACCCCGGCAGTATCATGTTTGGCAAATCGGAAGATTTCTTTTTTATTTCGGCAAACAAATCGCCATCTCCAGCCAAAACGAAACAAATATTCTCATCAATTAACTCCTTGGCACAATCTATAAGAATAGATGGGTTATTGTTATGGCTAAAGGCCCCAATAAAGGTAATAACAAATCTATCTCTTATGTCTTCCACCAGCTTGGGCATCTTATCTGGATTATTTGTGCAACAGATGCCTCTTTTATGTCCTAAATAAAAAACTCTGTCCCTCCAAGTTTTATCGCGTTTAGCATAATTTAATCCCCACTCAAGAAGCGGATTCATCATGGCAATTAAACCATCTGCACTTTGCATTGTTTTCTTAATTATGGAAAACTCTCTGAAAAGCGCCATCTTGACGAATCTTTGAAGTCTTGGTGGAACATAATTAAGAAATAAATCCGGCCATTCATCTCTAATATCTACTAATACAGGAATATTATTATCTTTTGCGAACATAACCACTTCAAAGGCTAAATTGTGAGGCGGCATTGAGGTAATGATAATGTCCGGTTTCGGCATTTCAGGAGCTAACCTTCTGAACTTCCTCGCAATAATCCTATGGTCAACAAACCGAGAAAAAGAAATGTTCTTCTTATACCCCGCACCTTTTAGAGCTTTTATGTTAAAACTATTTCTTACATTCAACTCCGTATCTGTTCTAAAAATCCACTTCTTCTTAAAATGGTCAAAGGCGCTGGTCCACCACAGAACATCGTGTCCCTTTCCTGTGAGCTTGTCGGCCAGAAGAGCTGTCCTCATTTTACGAACGCCAATTGCAATCGGTAGAGGTTCTGCTATCTGAATTAACCAGATATTCATCTATTACAACTTACACTTGTTATAGGAGTTTTATCGATGATGGAATCTAGGCACTTACTTATAAATTTCTCTTCATTCTGATAAGAAACAACAATAGAAACTAAGGGTAAATTAAGTTTCATAATTATTCAGGATGAATCTTCTTCCCCACAATTCCAATATATAAAATCTAAAAAGTAACTCGGTAGCTCGAAAACCTTTTTTATATAACAAATTATCAAACATTTCTATAAGCTTTCTTCTATCTACATACGACTTCAAAAAATAAGCGGTTTCAAAAACGCTTTTCATATCTTCTGATATTACTTCTTTAATCCATTTTTTTTCGGGGGTAGAAACACCCAATTTAGTTTTTCTGAGCCTTATCTTCTCAGGCAAAATTTCCCTCAAAGCCCCTCGCAAGATATATTTTGTCCAGCTATTTCGCAGGTTAATTGTTTATTCATAAATATCTAAGCCACATGCCAATCTATCGATTAGCTCTAATAACCCGCTTTTATATTGTGCTTGCCCTTTAATAAATGGATGTCTGTCCCGAGGAGTGTCGGGGCCAAGATAAATATCAATTTCTCTTTTACTAAGAGGGTAACGAGATGCAATAAAGCAATACACGTCTCGAATAGATTGGTCCTTCAAAAAAATCCACCACCCAATTAGGATTGTACCCGAAAGCTCGTATGGCCCATATCCTCGGCCTGGTCCTAGAGTACTATACTTATAGCGGTACACTCCATTATGCCCATCCATAAAATTAGTAGTGCGATAGTTAGGAAATTCGTCAGATGGTGCAACCAATACTTCCTTCAAAAACTGAACAGTTAAGCCACGTCTTAATTTTTCAAAATATTCTGCCTTTCCCAATTCACCTCGAGCTACAAACCCTTCTTGCAAAGAAAGTAGCCATAAAGGAAATCGGTGAAAATGGGAAGTATCCCAGGCAATTTCAGGCACTGGCTTTTTATTTAGGTTTGGAGTTATTTTATCACATCCGGCGTAAGCATAACTGGGAAGATCTGTCCAAACGCCGGGCTGAAATAACCATCGTTGCGATTTAGCACCTAAAAATAATGCAACTTCCTGTTTAAATACTTTGTAGGCTATATCGAGTATCTCGTCAATAAATTTGGGGTTTTGGTCCAACAAAACCAGTTTTAAATCGGCTGCTACAGCAAACGTAAACAATTCATGATCTGTAATCGCACGGTAATAACTGCGAGTTGGGTTTTTGCTTTGAAGCTTCCATTGAATTCGTTGAGCCATCCCCTCGGGAAACGGAGAACGGTCCCACTGCCAAGCTGGCTGGTTCCAAATAGATTCGAGATAATTTATCGTATAAGAGGTTAATTCTCCGTCCAATGCTTCCCCTTGGGTCTTAGATAATACTAAATATTGAGACACTAAATACAGAAAATGCAATCTGGTGAGAGTATTAAGAGTGTTGAACCCATCTTGGATATGATTCTTCTTGAAACCCTCAAAGAAATTATGAAAATCCTTTATTCTTGATGCGTTTTCAGAACCAAAAGCTGCATGTAAAGGAATCATAAGAAAATGGCCCACATCGTAAGCATCACGCTCTTTCCACAAAGGATCCTGTAACATCTCCTGCATTACATGACGCCAAAGAAAATCTTCGCGAGGCTCCTGCTGTAAAACATTCTTCTGATTGCGCTCACTGCTGGCTTTCAAAGGAGCACATGCTGTTAAAAAAAGACATAACGCAATCACCGACATGCTAAGTTGTCTTTTCAAGGTAGTCCAAGTTTTTGGGCTTTTTGACCACATAGTTTAACAGTAGTATACCCCTACCCATTGTCAAGACAAAAAAGCACGACTTTTAAGGTGGATTCAGGATAAAGCGGCAGTGATTACTGAGACAGATACATTTTTATTTTCCAGATTTTTCATGATTTGAAAGTTTTCTGTATACTTCCAATAATTTTTCACTCTCTGTTTCCCAGTTGTATTTCTCAAGAACGGCTTTTCTGCCGTTTGTGCCCATTTGTTCTGCCAGTTCGGGGTTATCTAAAAGATATAGAATTTTGTCAGCGATATCCTTGGGGTCATTTGGATTTGCAAATAAGGCACATTTTTCAAAAATTCTCCGCCAGTAAGGAAAGTTAGACATAACCATTGGCAAATTGCAAGCCATATATTCAAAAGCTTTTATGGGCAAACTGGTAACATAATTCTCCGTCGGATATAAAATAGAAATCCCAACATCTGCGGCTTTTGTGTACCGATATACTTTACTTAGCGGAAGTAATCCTAGATATTTAGTATATTGCCATCCCTTTAACTCTTCACACTTCCTTTCAAACTCCTTATTTTCCCATTTACCCAGAAGCCACAATTCTGCTTTATCTCCAATGAATTCCATAGCCTTAATTATTTCTTTAATTCCTCTTATTCTGCTCAATCCGCCTGTGTAGATAATGACAGGTTTTTGTTTTCTTGTTTCTAACAGTTTAGCATTCTCTATCAGGTTTATGATCGGTAAATTTCTAACTAAAACAGTTTTGGACGGGTTAAACTTATTTGCAATATCTGGCGTGGCGGCGACAACTCTGGTAAAAACTGCCACTCCAATTTGTTCGATTATGTGGACTATAGAAGCAACGCACTTTTTGATCCATGTGCTCCCTATCCATTCTTTACACAGAATTTGTTGGGGGACATCTTCATGAACATCGTATATAACTTTGTTTCCAAGCAATCTTAAAACAATCCCTGCAGGTATAAGCTCTGGGTCGTGAAAATGATAAACGTCGGCCTTTTGTCTTAAAGCCAATCCAAAAAGCGCGCACGCTGTTCTTGTTATCCTTTCAAATCTATTTTTCGGTTTAGGCAAAGGGATAATTCTTATGCCGTCCACAGCCTCATTTTTATCATGCTGAGCAATTAAAGTAACATCATAACCAGCTTTGACCAAAGTTTTGGCTTCTTTATGAAAAATTCTAACATCAAAAGCAGGATGGACACATGTTAAAATGCAAACTTTTTTCATAGCTGCAGATTTGTTACTTTCTCTTTTGGCAATAAATATAGAAGTATTAATGCTAACAATAACCCGTGAGTTAATAAACATGTTGACAACGCACTATTAGTGAGAAATATTACCGGCATAGCGATAGCTGCAGCCCCTATTCTAAAATCTGTTCCTTTTGAAGAACTATCTATTAGTTTTAGAATTGCTGCGAGCAAAATACCCCATAAAAACAAACCCATAAAACCAAAATTCATATAAGCATCTCCAATAATTCCGGTATTCGCACTCGCTTCTGGCTGATTAAAATAAACCTGCCCGATCAGATGGGGCGGACTAAGGTCATAAGGGTAATCTAAAAAAGAGCGGAATATTCTGGTTGTGGAAAGGAAAATAGGACCGTGCTCCGAAAAGAAATCATAATAAAAAAAAGACAATCGGGCAGGAAGCAATAGAACTCTTCTTGTGAAAAGAGAAGAAATCCATATATCATCTATCAGCCAGTAAGTCCCCATACCTAATAGAATTACCCCGACTAACCCTATAGCCATCCAGGCAAGTGGATTTTTGCGTGTTATTACCCACATCAAAGTTAAAACAAAGGGTAAGACAAAGAGAAAGGTTTTCATACCGGTGACCGAAAAAAGTAGAATCTGAAGAGCAAGAACCAATACTGTAAAAATCCACTTCCTTTTAACCACAAATAAAGCGAAGAATATCGGCCCAACAATGTAAGCTACCCAATTAAAAAGATACCCTGCGAAGGGGATTTTTAGCGTGACATAATGAGAGCGGATATCATATACTTTCGTCAGGTCTAAATTAAACGAGAGGCCTAAATACTTATAAATCATTAAGAAAACCACTACGCTCAGGCTAAAAAATATTGAAAGCCTAATTATCTTGGCTTGTTTTAATGTCGCAAAAGACACCTTAGGTATACGCAATAATATAAAAACTGCTATCCAAAAACCAGTAACTGCGTATATAAATATCCTTGATTCATCCATTAAGGCAAAAAGCGTAAGCATCGGAACGTAGGATAATAATATCAATAACCATATTGCTATCGTAGAAAGCTTTTTCGACGATTTCGGCATCAAGGCAAAAACCATAAACAACAAAAAGTAAGATTCAATTAATTTTATGATACTAAGATGAAATTCAAATTTGGCATAATTCCAGACTTTAGAAATTACAAAGTAAAATGATAAATCTAAAACTATCCTGTAAACAACTGCTGATAAGAAGTTCCAGAGCGTAATTTTTCCAATTACTAATCTCATGCCGCCTAATTTTCTTGCCAAGCCTTCTTAATTAAATCACCTTGATAAAGCCTCAGTTGACATTATAGGATTGCTTGGTTTAAATTATTGATAATAAATTTATATTTACCAGCTTTTGTCTGTTCTATCTCTCCTTCTGAAATAAATTGAATCCTAACTTTCAAATCTGCATCTTTCTTTCTTATGATATCTTTAATTTTTATTACATCTATGTCCTCTTTTGTTTGTAAATTATCAGGAACAATTTTTATTAAAATTTCGTCCATTTTATCTTGAATTACCTGAAATTGGCTAATGTTATCTATTTCATAAAATATATGGCTAAAGAACTCGCCGTGAATTTTCAATCCAGAAACGGTTGTAATGAATTCACTAACTCTTCCAACTATTTCCTTAAGTAAAGGTGTTTTTCGACCGCAGGCACATTCCAAATCAGAAAGAATGCCCAGGTCACCAGTATCATATCTTATAAACGGTAAAGCATAGTTGTATAAACTTGTGGCTAATATTCTACCCTCTTGATTAAACACCTGCTTATTCTCATCGCTAACTGTTTCTAAAATAGCTCTTTCCATATCTATATGCATGCCGATATGTCTCTCGCATTCATAAGCTGAAATCCCACCATCATTCAGACCATAATTATCAAAAACCTTTACGCCCAAAACCTGCTCTATTAGCTCCCTTTGTTTATCAAATAATTTCTCGGCAGTACTAAAAATAGCTTTTAACTGGAATTCAAGTTTCAGGTTATTTTCCTGGATAAATTTGGCGAAGAGATAGATAGAAGAAGCATATCCTCTGATAAAGTAAGGCTTCCAATTGTTAATGTTGTAAAAGTACTTAAAAAGCTTTTTTTCACTCATCTTAAAAGAAGAATAATGGCGACAATTAAGAAACAAATCTTGTATTTTCCTTCGTGATTCTGATCTCAAATTAGGGATTAAAGAAGAACCTGCAATAACAGCAATTTTATCCCCTAACTTATAGCCTCCGTACCCCCAGCCTCGATACAATAAACCCACCCCTCTTTCGTAGTCACAGACTGACATTCTATATTTTAAAGGAATTCCAGTTGAACCTCCTGTAGAGCCATTTAAGTATTTCACTTTATTTGTATTTTGAGGGATAAAATCCTGCCAATTTTCTTTGATAGTCTGTTTCGTTAAAATTGGTAGTTTTTCCAAGTCTTTAACGGTAGTAATATCATTCGGTTTAATACCAAGTCGATTAAATAATTTCATATAATAAGGAACGTTTGCATGAGTAAATTCTACTAGTTTTTGCAATTGTTTATTTTGGTGTTTTTTTAACGATTCAAAAGGATCCCATTGTGTCCTTTGGAAGTTTTTGTAATAACGAATCACCTCTGGTCGTTTTAAAAAATAGCCCATCTTAAAAATAAACCTGTGCATTTTCTTATTTGTTCCTTTATGAATAATTTCTTTAATATCTTATTTGCGATGGCAGATAAAACTCTCGCCCAAGAACATTCTTTTTATCTGTAGCCGCTCCTTCAAAATTACAGACATTAAAATCAGAACTTAAAGAATATCTTTTTATGTCATCACCGAAAATCCCCGCATTATTGGCAACTTTCTCGGCGAAAACACCCGTAAAAGATATATCACCTGTAAAATTAATTCTTAGCATAAGCTTTGTTTGAGATGTGTAATAAATAAAATAATAAAAATACATTAAATATTAAGCCAACCGATGAAAATAATACTATAGAAACTATTGGGCTGTCGAATATATAGAAACCTAAGACTATAGACAAAACTCTGGATAGAAATAAGAGGATTTCGAAAATTACATATTCTCCCAGTTTCCCCAAAATAATAATAACTGGTGTAAGAGGAGAGTTTAAAAACACTATAAATAACCAAGGAATCAATATTTGTGTGTACATTCCAGCCTCTCGCCATTCACTACCAAATATAATCGCGAATAAATTAGGTGCAAACATGAAAAGCAACACGAACGGAACAATACCTATTTGAGCTAATTTGAGATAAGCATTTTTTACCAAGCCATATAAATCCCTTTTTTCAGTATAAGCCTTACTTGCCCTTTCATAGAAAACCAAACTAACTGACCTGCTAAGTAATCCCATAGGTACGGTTACAATTCTGTGTCCGAATGAGTAAAATCCCGTTATTGAAGCAGAAAAAAAAGATGTTAATAAAAATATAGGTGTTTGATTGGATAATGTATTCAGAAACGAACTAACCGTAGAGTATCTTGGCAAATGCTTATACTTTTTTGCATTCTCCATTATTTTTTCTTTTGAAATAAATACCACTGTGTGTTTGTCTCTCCTCCATGCCTGATAGCCTAAAACTGAGGCGGCTGCTCCTCGTCCTACTATATCACCTACTATTAACCCTGCACTTCCAAGCTTTAAAAATCCTAATGGAATACTTATTGCTGCTGCTCCGGCTGATTTGCTGATGTTTGCAACAGATACGATCCTAAACTGTTTTTTTCTTATAGACCAATAGTTTAATGATTGATATATTCCTACAAAGAAAATGGATAAAGGAACAAAATATAGCCATTTTGATATCTCTTGATTACCAAGTAGGGTTGTCAGTCGATCGTTAAAAATAGAAACGACCAACAGGCTTAAGAGGCTCAAGCCAAAAGCTATTAAAATTGATAAAACAAAGATATTTATGCTGTCTTCATCTTCTTTGGGTAACATTATTGCCAATTCGTATCTGCCGGTGATTATTACTGATAATATACTAACTATTGAGGAAAATAAGGCAAGTTCACCGAAATCCGTAGGAGCATAAATCCTAGTTAGAATAGGTAAAATTGCAATAGTCATTGCCTGGCTAATGCTTGTCCCGGTCATCAACACCAGTACACTATAAACAAATCCACCCCTCTGGGGTAATTTTGATTTAAGAGTGCCTATCACAATGTTTTATTGTCTCCCGTCAGATCCACCCCAGCACAAAAGGCATAACAGGAATATTTATTAAAACAAGCGTCCGGCCCAAAATTCTTGGCAATTAATCTATAAATAAAAAAGAAAGATACCAGCACGATTGCTTGAGTTATAAACGTTAAAGCAATATCTTTGAATATAGGCCTTAATTTGAATTTCATTGCTATAGACAGAGCATTCACCCTTGAGACAGAAACTCTATAACACGCTTGACTACATAATCTTTCATCTCACCGGTCAATTCAGGATAAACCGGCAGTGCTATAACTTCCTTTGTTGCCCTTTCAGCTTCTTTTTTGGGAAATCACGGCATACTGCCTTTTAACCACTGATTGCACAAATTTGGCGGATTTTAATTCTATAGTGGAATGATTGGCAATCAATTAGCAACAACTAATAATTTTCTTAGACTCTGTCCCTGTGGGTTGCAGTCGGATATTCTTACAAAAAGCAGGTAAAGCAAAAAAACCCGCTCAACCGCTCCATCTTCGTTAACGGGTTAACAAAACAACCAGGCAGCTTACCTAATTTATCGATAAAGCCTCTACGATATCTGAGCCCTACTTTTTCCAATGCCCTCTAATAAGAAAGCTGCAAATATCGATATCATTAACAATATCGCAAGTACAATGCCACTCTTCTTAGCTATGCCCTTGGCAACGGCAGAGATGCTTGGCTTTCCTGTAACAGGAGCACTTGCAGATATTCTATTCTCTATTCTTTTAATATATGAATTCAAATAATCCTTTAGTTCCCTGTTTTCATAGCTGTCAATTAAATCAATCAAAAGCAATCGGAACTGCTGAATTGTATAGTAGGAAGACGTCTTCTTCTTTAACTCGGCAAACAGCTTTTCATTTAGGGCAAGTAAGTCTTTATAATGATTATATGTTTCCTCATTTGCCGCGGTCTGTTCTTCGAGTTGTACTGTTTTTGACTCAGTGGCCTGGATTTGATACTCTACGGGCAGGTATTCAGTTTTTCCGCTGATATCGAACTGTAAAGCAATGCTGCTTGCACCTCCATCTGAAACTGGGGTTTTTATGTTTTTCAGTTTCGCTAAAACCGTCTTGTCTGTCTTCAAGGCAAGCTCCAGATTAAATCTGTTTTTATCATGTCAGCGATTTTAGCCCTGAATCCCCTTATATCAGCATTGAGGTGCTCTTCTACCACGGACACAGGGATTACATTTTCCAGATTATCTCTTATCACTGAAGATACTGTATAAATATCATTCCTGGGTCTTGCGACTATAGTCATATTAAGCAGTTGAGCGTTTAGCTGTCTGATGTGTTCCAATTGAGATGGTTCTGTTATTTTTGCCCTGGAAATATCTGTGTATGGTGGCCAAACGTCAAAATACACAAACTCCTTCAAGTATCCTTCCTCGCCGCTTATTCGCCTGGCATACCTATTGAGACCGTTTTCACGTAATTTATTTGCAATTTTATCTATATTTTCCGTGCTGTAGAATCTGTCGAGGAGCACATTATAATTCTTCTCATCGAGATTCCAGTTGCTCACATCATAACTTTGCTTCCTCACATTGTAGCCGCT
>JABUBM010000079.1_pt1 | contig 20637 bp, 19 predicted proteins | sample 7240321 | NCBI WGS metagenome assembly JABUBM01 (sample SAMN07256344, study PRJNA390944) | subsurface metagenome | isolation source: Methane hydrate marine sediment | place: Pacific Ocean: Eastern North Pacific, ODP site 1244 | collected 2002
CAGGGGAGGAAATTCTTCGATTAATGAGTAAATTGCACTATTAAGTTTAGGAGCCCCTATTTTTTTTTTCAAGTAATCAAAAAGTTCACGGTTTAAAGATGGATTCTTTGTTTCTTCTTTGTACAAATCAAGCAAATATTTTTTAATTTCATATATTAATGCCATCCCGTTAAATTCTCCTATTTTGATTGCCATTTCTGGATAATTTACTAGGTCTTTCTTTTGATTCAATTTCTGCACAAATAATCTAACTAAATGTATATCACCATCAAATTCAATACTTCCATTTTCAGAAAATTTGAATTCATCAAATATATATCGATTTCTTGCATCTCTCGAAATTTTCATAGGTATTTCACTTTTTTGCCTTAGAATTTTTTTATTTTCTGTTAATATTAATTATCTAATGAACAGTTATTAAAAGATTTCATTCTAAAAGGGAGCGATAATCGCGTTTAACTAATTCGAAATTACTAATTTTTTGATAATATTTAATAACATAAATCATTCCTAATTTTTAACAGTTAAAGTTATAAAATCAAAACTAGCTATATTAATTAGTTTCTAATTATTTTTTATAATACGAAATTATAATGATGTGAAATGTGTGCGCGCGTCCAAAATCTAGATGAACTGAACAAAAACGGACGAATTGTAGGAAGAGCAAATTATATATTTACTCCTGAAATAGCCAGCTCTATTGGATCTATTCATGGAAGTACATTTCAATTAGATGAAACAATCGTAATTGGACGCGATTACCATAACGATAGCCGTATGTTAAAAAGAGCATATACTTCGGGTGTTATGAGTACGGGAGTAAATGTTTTAAATCTTTCCAGCTGCACATTTCCTTTATTAGAATTTACGATTAGAAGATTTGGAGCAAGTGGGGGGGCATATTTCTCAGGAGGACATCTATATAGCGAAGATGTGGGTATTAGATTTGTAGACGCTGGAGGAATTGAGTTATCCCTTGTCGATATAAAAAAAATCATTGATTCATACCGTAATTTCCCCTCGCAAATTAGGCGTGCAGAACCGCGAAGGATAGGGCGCATAATTGCGATCCCTCAAACTCAAGATGTGTACATTAAATCATTAGAACAATTTGTTAATAAAAAAATAATAAAAGAAGCGCGTTTAAAGATAGTAGTTGATTGCTCATTTAGTCCAACTGGAAATATTACTCCAATATTAATTAACGAGATAGGAGTTGAAGTAATTGCGCTAAACACTCATTACCGGGAAAGATCTTTAGTACCCGTACCAAGTATAAATACCATAAAAAATACTGCGGACATCGTAAAAGCCTCAAATAGCCATTTAGGTGTGTGTTTTGACGTCGATGGATCAAGGATATTAGTAGTGGATGAAAATGGATTAGAAATTAGCTATGAAAATTTATTAATGTTATTTGTCGCACATGATGAGAGAATTCAAAAATCTAGAAATAGTACGGTTATTCTAACTCCCTCGATTTCTCCCGTCGTTAAAGGTTTTATAGAAGAAAGTGGACATCCAACTAAACTTGTAGAGAATTATCCAGGAGAGCTTTCAAGGCAAATTAGACAAGAGAGAGCTTGTCTTGCCGCCTCTGAATCATTGAAATTTTATTTTCCACATTATGCACCTTTTTCAGATGCTAATTATATCTTACTTAAAATTCTTGAAATAATGGCAGAGCAAAAAGATTTAATTAGTTCCCTTACAATTGGTTTTCCTAATGGGATAAAAGTTAATAAAACAATACCCGTTTCAGCAGAAATCATAGAAACAATTCATAATAGGTTAATTGAAATCGTCGATGAACACGAATTAAAGTACCAAGATATCATTAATGAGTTAAAAATAATTGGTGAAGGCGTGTACGTAAACATTAAAGTAGCTTTAAACAGAAATGCAATCTTGTTATCAGCAGAGTCAGAAGATAAGAGCAAATCAGTAAAAATGATAAACGATTTATCTAAAATAATTTCGAAACTATAATTAATTAGAAGGAGAAAAAATAAACTATTTTAAAACTTAAATCCTTTCTAATGGAATTATATTTAAAATAACATGTCGTTATATTATTATTAATAAAATTAAAATAATTAATTAAAAGGAAGTTTTTATAGTGGCTGAATTTGAACTAATAAATGCTATAATAATTGTAGCAACTCTTTTCGTAATATTTGGTGTTTTTTTATTTTTCGATCTATTCAAGAGGAACGAAAGATATGGTTATCTAGCGTACATCGTGGCTCTAATACCCATTAATGTCTTATGGTTTCTTCAAGTTGATGTTCTTGGCGTATATTTAATATTATTTATTCTTTGGATTTTCTGTTTATTACGAGATTTATATGGCGTAACAAAAGAGAAAAAGGAAATTAATGATATTGTTTTATACTTAGTTTTAGCAATTATAATACAATTAATTCTTACTGCGATTTTACCAGAACCTAATCCTACAATGCAAGATCACACTACTCTATATTGGTTTTTTCATTTACCAGACATTTACACTAGTGTTTTTGGACTTGAAAGTTGGGTAAACTCCACCATATTGTTTGCTTTTAGAGTTACAGCATCTATTTTGATTGGTTTAGTAATTATTCCATTATTCGTAGATCTAAAGGGTGAGGATGTGCCTTTGCCAGTTTTTATTATCATAATTGGTTTATTTATCCCCCCTTTTCTCTATTTAAGCTACGTTTGGTTGCCGGGAGCGATGGCAATGTTGACATTTCTTTTGAGTGTGCTATTATTTGTTCTACTACTACTAATAACTAAGAGCGGCAAGGAAGTTCAGAAAAAGAAATAACTTTATATTTTTTATTTTTTTGTTATTATTTTTATATTTATTAAACAATAAATTATTGACAGTACAATTAAAATTACACTAATTTTGTGTTTGGTAAAATCATGGCAAAAAAAAAAGTCGATTTAGAAGAAAATAACAGTGAAGACGCAATAAAAACGGATGTAAAATACGAACTAAAGGATTTACCGGGAGTAGGAGATGTTACGATAAAAAAGTTAAAGGACGCAGGAATTATCTCGATCAAATATCTTGCAATTTATCCAATTTCTAAATTAATGGAGAAAGCGGGAATTGGAGAAAAAACAGCTCAAAAAATTGTTAAAGCTGCTCAAGACATTGAAAAAATGGGATTTAAAAGCGCTGACATTATATGGGAAAAAAGAAAGCATTTGAATCGTTTAACAACAAGTAGTCATACATTAGACGAATTATTAGCAGGAGGGATTGAACCGGGTTCTTTAACTGAGTTTTATGGTGAATATAGGACGGGAAAAACCCAAATAGCGCACCAACTCTGTGTAAATGTTCAATTACCCTACGAAGAAGGAGGTTTAGAAGGTAATGCCCTTTATATCGATTCAGAAGGAACTTTTAGACCAGAAAGAATAGTCCAAATGGCCGAAGCTAAAGATTTAGATCATAATCAAGTTTTACGGAATATTACTGTTGGGAGAGCTTATAATTCTGATCACCAAGTTCTGCTAGCACAAGAAGCTTCAAAGATAATTAAAGAAAGGAATATCAAACTAATAATTATAGATTCAATAATTGGGCACTTTCGAAGCGAATATGTAGGGAGGGGCACTTTGGCAAATCGACAACAAATACTCAACACTCACATACATGATTTATTAAGGTTAACAGAAATATTTGACGAGTTGGCAATAATGATTACAAACCAAGTTTCTTCGAAACCAGATGTATTCTATGGAAACCCAACAACTCATACGGGAGGGCATATAATGGCCCACGGTGCTACGATAAGAATTTATTTAAGAAAGGGAAAAGGAGAACAGAGAGTAGCAAAAATGGTTGATGCCCCCCATTTACCCGAAGGAGAAGCTGTATTCTCAATAACTGATGGTGGTATAACCGATTAAATTATGTACTTAATTTATTATTCAAGAAACTAATTTATACACAAATTAAAAAAGTTATAAAAGAAATAATAAAAAGAATTAATAATTAACATTCACTTCAACATCAATACCTTTTCGAACGGCTTGAGTTACAACGCAGTATTCTTCGAACATCTTTCTACATTGATCTGCTCTTTTACGAGTGTCAGGATCGCTAATTTTAATATCAATTTCGACATCGATCTTTTTAACTCTCCAGAAACCTTTTTTATTTCGAGCAATTGTTAGTTCTGCTTCAGCTTTCAAATCATCTAAAGTAAGATTTCTTTTTTTTAAACAAAAGATAAAACTAGCACTCAAACAACCTAATAAGGCTAATCCTAACATTCTTGTAGGGTTAGGACCAAGCATGTCAACTTCATCCTTATGTGTATCGTCCACATAGCAATCTTTTACTTCCATATCCCCAAGGTCGCACGAAAATATCATTTCTTGTTCTAAAGACAATCCAACTTTGGTTTTCATTCCTTCAGACATATAAGATCACATTTATATTAATTTTTTTAGGTAATTAGTTTAATTTGCATCCACTTTGTGGGATATAATTTAAAACTAACATTTAACTCTTAAATTTTTTTCATTTAATTTATAAGGTATAGGAATCGATTATTTTCTGGCTAAAATTAATCTGAAGATTCAATTCTTTTTAATCGAAAGTGTCTATACAAATGGAAACATAAAAAAAAAAAATAAATGAATATAAGAAAAATATATTGAAACGCAAAAATAATCATGAATATTACCATAAGTACGAATAAAATAACTTCAATTCCTAAACAAATCTTACTACTATAATATTTTTCATCAAAAAAGGATTCGGGTTTTTTATATTTAGCCAAGTATTTAGGAAGATTGTTAAATTCTTCTTTTGATATTAATAGTTTTAATCCAACTTGTTTTTTTTGAAAGTAGAAAAAATTAGTGCCCCAATCAAAAGTATCTATAACGATATGCATAGAATATGCGATACCACTGAAGTACAAGGCGGGCCAATTAGTAATTACTCCAATTACTATGATAAAGAGACTAGGTATTATTGAATGTGAAATAAGCATTCTGTGATTATGATTTTTAGCAAATTGAGAAAAAAAAACATCGAAATCACAGATAAAAGAAAGTAAAAGGATGAGGAAATATTCAAACAAAGAAAAATTGAAAAAATAGTTCAAAATTGAGGCTAATATTATCCCTATTCCCAAATGAGTATTTATATGCATAATATGATCCTTAAAGGTAATTAATTGACATAATTTTTACTTTCTATTCTTTTTAAAACTTTATTTTTTGTTTCAAACCCCGTAGGACCTTTCTTTTCAATTAAAAAAGATGCTGCCGCTGATGCGATGTATCCTGCACTTTCAACCGCATTCCATGACTTATCAGAATTGATTAGTTCATATATAAAAACTGCTAAATATACATCCCCTGCTCCAGTTTCATCCACAACAGTTTTTGGTTTAAAAGCTGGGATTTTTAACAGTTTTTCTCCATTCTTTAATATCATTGATCCTCCTTCTCCCAGTGTCATGATGAATATAGCCTTATTTTCAAATTTCTTAAAGAATTCCATTACTTTTTGTAGGTCTGCTTCACCAGATAATAATTTCATTTCAATCTCAGACCCTTTTAGAATTAATCGATCACCTATTAAGCTAATTATTTTTTTCATGTTAGCAATAATTGCTTCATCTGAGATGTAAGATATTTTCCCATCATCATCAATATTTCTAATAAATCCTTGTAAATCAATTCCAATAAAAGCATTTGGAAATTCTACTAATATTTTTGATACATATTCATAAGAAACTTCATTACATAAAGGAACTAACACGATAATATTCGGAAGGTTGGTTTTATAAAATTCAGGGATATCTTCAAATCTTAGATTAGGACTTCTAGATTTGAGGGTTAGTGTTCTTGAATGATTTGAATAATCTAATACAAAATTAGTATTCTCGGTCTCAAACGATTTTACACCGCTAATATCTATTGACTTGTTATCAAAATGTTTTAACAACGATTTATCAAAATTTATAATTCCTAAATTTGAGATAATACCAATCTTTGTTGACTTTGTATATGTTCTAAGCCCTAACGAGCCAAAAGTAACACTTCCACCTAAAGATGGTTTTCGTTTTTGTTTAAATCGAATAATACTGTCGATAGCTATGTGTCCAATGAATAAAAATGATAACGAATTTTTCATATGAATAGCCATCTTTTCTTCAATTAATTTCTTATCGCACAAAGAACTTACTTAATTATAATATTTGAAACTTTTGGTTATGGTTTAAAATAAAATCTATTTAAGAAAGAACTTCATTCTTAAAAATGAGACAAGACTTAATAAATTTGCAAAAAATCAATTAACTACATTTGATTAACTTGTTTATTTAACTCTGAAATTATTATGTCTTTCTCAGTAATAATTGATTTTAATTTGTTTATATTTTTCTGTAGATTTTCGACTAATCCTGTCATTGAACCAGCAGAAACCGTAGTTGGGGCCATCTGTGATAATTTTAAGTCTACTATTATATCTTCCTTTTCTCGTATTTTACTTTCAAGGTCTTTTATTTTTTGTTCGACGTTTTGGGTGGCAACCTGCGCTGCTTCTATTCTCTCAACCACAAGAGAACTTTGTAATTTTTCAAGATCTTTTTTAAGGGATACATTTTCTTCTTTCAATGATTCCAAATCTTGAGAGCTAAATTGGAATCCTTTTTCTTCTAAAGCATTCTTAAGTTGCGATTTCTCTTTGGTTAATTTTTCAATCACTCGTTTATATTTGGTTAAATCCGATTGCAGATCTTTACATAACGCTTCAAGCGGTATTGACGACAGTTCAGGAGGGAGTGGTTTGATAACGGTAGGTTCTGGAGGTTTAGGAGGTTCTACTTGAAGTACATAATCTACAGGCTCGCCTTTCATTTTTTCAACTAATGAAATTTTTGACTCTAGATTTGTTACATTAGATTTTCTTTTATTTAAATCAGATTGCAGCTCCTCAACCAACGCACTATTTACTGGAGTTGTTGGTACTGAAGTAGAAATTCCCGTTTTAGATATTAGACTATCTTTGGCTTTAATTTCTTCGTCCTTTTCTAGCAAGAGTTTTATCATACTTTTTACTTTACTACTAAGCTCTGAATTTTCGACCTCTAATTCGTTCACTTTTATGCTTATTACAGCTACCGCCTCTTCTTTCTCTACTTTTAATTTTTCTTTTTCAGCAACAACATTTTTAAGGATTTCCTCAGACCGGGTTATCAAATTAATATTAGCAGCAATTTTTTTTCTTAAATCTTCGTTTTCTTTTTGTAATGATTCAATTTTTTTTATTGACTCTCCAATTACAGAAGATTGATTTTCTGTTGTGTGTTTTTTTTTCCAAAGAGAGATGAAGTCTTCAACTTTCTCCTCGTTTTCCTCTGACATATTTCTCAAAATTTTTTCTTTAATTTTAGTTTTTTTATTTTTATATTATTTTACTATAATCCCCGAAAAATAACCAACACAATATCCATATCCTCCCCTAATATCGCTACTAGTATAATATTTTAACAATTCACCTTTAGTTGCGTTTAATTTTTCACAAATTAACATTAAAGTCGTTATTGTTTGGGCTCCGCATACGGTTGTTTTTGAAGCAGCTGAAAGAGCTTTTTTAGGATTAAATTCTACAAAAGCATCAATAACATCTTGATCAAATTTCTTAAACTCACTTAATTGATTTTTATCAAAAACCTCTTTATGTGACATATCAGACGATGCTACAAGAACAATATCTTTATTTAACGCCTTAATTGCTGCAGAAATATCAGATGCTATTTTTTCAAATACGGTATAATCCCTTCTAATTCCTATTTTTAGTGTTACTATTTTTACATCTTTATCTTTAGCACAATATTTAATGAAAGGTAATTGTATTTCAATATTGTGTTCTTGTTCCATGAAGCCGGTGAAGGCAGAACGATCTTCAACAATAATTTCACTTGTATCTAAAATCTTTTTAGATAATTCATCGTCAATTTGTAAGTTTCCTAAAGGCGTTTCCCAAGCTCCATCTCCTAATAGGGCCACCTTTCCATAGCCAACATGATCAGTCCCTAATACGATAACTGTATCCGGGATTCTTTCTTTAAATAAGTTTAAATACGTAAAGGCAGCACATCTTCCAGAAAAAGTATATCCCGCATGAGGAGATACACCTCCAATAATATTCCTACTATCTTGATTTAGCGTTTCAGGTAATTTTCCTGGCCCAAACTCTTTTTCAGAAAAAGCATATTCTAGGTTTTTTATTAAATCCTCTTTTTTACCAGGGTACCAACTTCCCGCATGTGATGCTTTTCTTATAACCAATTTTGTCACCTTCTTCTAAATAATTATTGTTATTTTTCTATTAAATATCTTTTATAATTATCCCCGAAAAATATCCTGCATTATATTTACATGGACCAGATCCTCCACCCTTGTCATAACTAGTGTAATAATTTAACGCTCTACATTCGTTTGCACCCATCCTTTTACATATTAGCATTAATGTGGTAAGAATTTGTGGCCCTTTTATAGAAAATCTTGACGCATCAAAAAAAGTCTTCTTTGGGTTAAATTTTGTAAACGATTTGATTACAGATTTATCTGCTAAGAGCATTTCTTGCACTTTAAATCCAGCAGTAAATTCATCTTTACAAATAATATGACTCATATCTGTAGAACCTATAAATACTATATCTTTGTTTAAGGATTGGACTACTCTCGCGATATCTTTGGATAATTTATCTAATTTATCATAATCCATTATAGAAATAATAATTGGCAAGATTTTTATCTCTCTCTTTAACGCACAATATTTAATAAACGGCAATTGTACATCAATATAATACTCTCTTCCAAAGGGAAATCCAACAAAAGCAGAATCATCTCCTTTAACCATGCTACTCGTTTTTAGCAATTTTTGAGACAAATCACTATCAACCTCTAGGTTACCTAACGGAGTTTCCCATTCGCCTACTTCTAATAAAGCAATGTTGTTATATCCTAAATCTTCAGTGGCTAATATTACAACAGTATCGGGGATTTTTTCCTTAAACAAATGTAAATATGTATGCGCCGCACAGCTACCAGAATAAACATAACCCCCATGTGGAGATAATCCACCAAATATTGTTCTTGTTTTTTGGTTTAAAGAGTCGAATTTTTCATTTGGTCCAAATTCTTTATCTAAAAAGGATTCATCTAACATTTTAATTAAATCCGATTTGGATCGTGGATAATAAATTCCCGCGGCAGAAGATTCTCTTAATACCAAATTTAATTTTGAGTGAATGATTTAAATTATTCTATTAAAACAATTGTTTTAAAAATTTATATAATTATATCTATTGTTCGTTAAATTGGAAGAATTATTAAATTATCGGTTATATATCTAATTAGATGAGTAAAGAAAAAGAGCCTCCCATTTCGCTGGAGGATATAAACGACGACGATATCCCAGAAAAGATTCCAACTAAATTTATTAATAATCGCGTAATTGTGTTTAATCCTTTGTTTGCTTCCTATTTGTACGTTAAACAAAAGTTTTTTGGGTCTCCTCTCGGGATTAGTAAACCCCGTTTAGAATATTTCTCTAAACCATCGGAATTATCCCTAATTGAAGCACTTTACTTGTTAGAAAAAGAAAAAATTACTATATTTGACGCTAAGAGCGATAAGTACCTTTCTCCCAAAGAATTTCACGAAATAGGAAAAAAAATACATCATAAATTTGAAGAAAAATATATTATTTATCAAGATTTAAGGAAAAAGGGATACATTCCTCGTCCAGGGCTAAAATTTGGCGCTGATTTTGTAGTGTATAAAAAAGGACCGGGGTTAGAGCATTCAGCATTTATTGCTCATGTATTACCTCATGATGCAAAAATAACTGCGATTGATATGGTTCGAGCTGGAAGGTTAGCGACCTCTGTAAGGAAGAAATTTGTAATCGCCAATCCACTAACAATGAGTTATTACTTCTTTGAATGGTTCAAACCCTGAGACGCAGATAAACCTTAAAAATTGATGATAGGTTTACTATCTTCGATGAACATTAAAAACTAAACCTAAAGATTCATTATTAATTTTATCCCTTAGCTCTTCAATTTGTTTAAAATTTTCATTAGGAACATAATGACTAATTTTCATAACCTCAATGAGAACTTCATCGCACTTCTTCTCATCAATTAGAAAACCTCGTTTTACGAGTGATCTACTTTTATTATATAATAAAAGTATTACCTTTACTAACCCTAACAATTTTCTACTACTCGTATAACTATCTACTACATTGAAAGCATTTTGAATTAAAATTGCATTTCTTATTAGATTTGCCGTAAAAATTTCTAACCTTTGATCTTCAGCTAAATTTTTTAGTCCTAGTAGCTGGATAAGATATTTCAACTCGTTTTCTTTTGCTAAAATCTCATTTACTTGTTTTCTACACTCAAACCAGTTTAAATTTATCTCAGGCCAAACAATGTCTCTCTCGCGCCACCATTCTGCTACATACTCAGGATAATTGGAGTATGAACTGATCCAACTAATTGCAGGATAATGTTTTAGATATGCTAATTTAGGATCTAAAGCCCAAATCCCCTGAACAACACGTTTAGTAGCTGCGGTAACCGGTTCGCTAAAATCTCCTGCTGGTGGAGATATCGATCCTATGATTGTTATGGATCCTTTTTTTTTTCTACCATAAGCATCACATCCTAAAGTTGTAATAACACCAGCTCGCTCAAAAAAACTTGATAGTTTCGATGGTAAATACGCAGGATAACCTTCTTCAGCAGGCATTTCCTCTAATAGCCCTGAAATCTCTCTTAATGATTCTGCCCATCTTGAAATACTATCTGCTACAACGGCAACATCGTACCCCATATCTCTATAATATTCTGCGATTGTAATACCTGAAAAGAGACTTGCTTCGCGAGCAGACACGGGCATATTTGAAGTGTTGGCAATAAGAACAATATGTTCTAATAAAGGTCTTCCCGTTTTAGGATCAATAGTTTCCGTGAATTGTTTTAGAAAATTTGCAATCTCATTGCCAGGCTCCCCGCATCCTATATATAGAACGACATCTGCGTTACAAAATTTAGCTATATGTTGTGAAATAATTGTTTTACCAGTTCCAAACCCTCCTGGAACCGCAAAAGTACCACCTTTTGCTACAGGAAACAATAGATCTACAATACGCAAGCCAGTTAGTAAAGGTTCGCTAGGTTGATTTTTTGCGCTATAAGGTTTGCTCATGGTGACTGGCCATTTTTGTAACATACTAAAAGATTTATCTACATTCTCCTTTCTTAAGGTATATATCTCATCGACAATTGTATAATCACCTTCGTCAACAATAAACGATAAAATACCAGAATTTTCAGGAGGAATCATTATTTTATGTTTAAAAAAGGATGTTTCTTGAACTGTCCCAATTTCATCTCCACTACTTAAAGAATCATTTATTTTTCTCGATGGAATAAAATACCATTTTTTTGTCCTTGATAAAGAGGGAAATTCAAGGCCTCTTCTTAATTTTCCTTCTTTAAAGTGGCTGAAAGTAAGATCTAAAGGTCTCTGAATTCCATCAAAAACATTTGCTAATAAACCTGGTGCTAACTCCATCGATAAAGGTTCGTTAAGATTAATTACTTTATCGTTTAATTTAATACTATTAGTAGTTTCAAAAGATTGGGCTATTACATGATCCGAGTAGATTTGAATTACCTGACAAATAATGTTATAGTTACTAATCTTAATTAAATCATGAAGCCGAACCTGATTTTCTAATCCTTTAACCTCTACTAATGATCCATTCACAGCAGATATAAAACCCAAATTAGAATTATTTGTTTCTGTGACCATTTTTTACTAATCCTACCATGTAAGTTAACATTATGTTTTTTATTATATTGTTCGCTTTCTACAAATTGGACATATTTTCACAGACTTTGTAATTAACATTCCGCAATTTTTACATTTCTTAACAATTTCTTTCATTTCAAGTGCTTGGCCACATGTAGGGCAATTTTTACTGTACCTTGTTATGATCATCCCGCAATTTTCGCATTTATTAATAAGGGATTTGCGATACTTAAAGTTTAGATTCACTTCTTTAAAATCTTTTTGAGCTGGTTTCTCAGGTGTCCTTTCTATCTTCAATTCTAATTTTCGATGAAAATCTTGACTTCTTCTTTTTTTTTTATCAGGAAACATTTTCAAATAAATTGATTTTTGCTTTTTTTTCCTAAATAAGGATCCTACAAACAGCAACAACACGAATCCTAGTATTAAAATAATAAGAAGTGGATTTATTCCAAATTCCATCAATATAATATATAAAAAGATTAAAACAATTAGATAAATAATTAGTAGTAATATTTTGAGAAAATTATTTTTCTTGGATGAGCTTTCTTTCTTATTTTCGGTTTTCATATTTTACAATAAATCTACTTTATAAATATTTTTTAGAAATATATTTTTCTGCCTTAATTATATCCTCATGGGCTTTCTTCGATTCAATCTCTTTATCTATTTCTTCGGAAATAACATCTTTTATGGCGTATAATTTAAAGGAAATAATAGAATATTTATCGTCTAAATAAAAAGGAATATATGTAACTCCAGTTCCTTGATAGAATTTGAAGAAAAATTCATAAAAATGGAGCCTGATGGTATTTATAAAAACAAGTAATCCTTCTAGTAAAATAACAAACATATTACCAAATATCAATACTATTATATTAATTATCTCGTTAATAATCCCATAACCTTGAAATAAATTCCCCATTGATATAATTGCGACCATTAAAGAGATATGTGCTAAAGCTAACGCTAGTAATCTTATATAAGATGCTACATTGCTCATTATCGACAATAATGTTTCAAATGACTCCATTGTACCTTCCCCTATAAGACCTCCAATTGTCTCTTCTTTCAAATAAGAAACATGGAAAAGTTTCCCAAAAGGTTTTAAGAGTATTAATAATATACCTGGGAGCAAGGGCAACAAAATTGGGTAAGGAGGTTCCATCCATCTATATATATCAAAACCAAAAGTAAAAATTAAAATAGTTCCTCCAGTTAATAACCATATTTTAACTAAAGAATCTGTAAAACCTAAAAATTTTCTATGTTGTTTCCAATAATTCAAAAACTGTATGAACCAGCCCAAATTAATATGTAATACTCCAATTAATACAGCGAACTTAAAAACGACCATTATATTATCCAATGGATTGTGTAAAGTGATATTTAATATTGGAATGGTAACAGGTTCTAAGTGTAAAAAAACTGTTCCAAATAATTCAATGTCCTGCATCCCAAAAAATTCACCATATAAAATTCCAACCAGTATAGAACCTATTCCACAATACAAAATGATCCAGCAAAAATTTAAGAAATCTTTACTTTTTTTGTTCCTAAAGACAAATGCTCCAATCAAACCTGAGATAATTAATATTATTCCGTGCCCTATATCCCCAAACATCAATCCAAACAAAAGTGGAAATGTTATTGCCAAAAAGGGAGTGGGATCAATTTCTGAATAAGCAGGAACACCGTACATTTTAGTAATAGTTTCAAAGGGCCTTACAAAGAAATTATTCTTCATAATTGTAGGAGCTGTACTTCTTAAATCCTTTTTAATCTCCTTATTATTATTCGTCGGTTCTTCCTTTAATGAAGAATCTTTTCTTTTGGAATCTGGTAATTTTCCTGAATGTATATGGTTTTTATCTTCTTTTAGGCTAACAGATTTATTTTTTGTAATAGCGATTGATTCAATCGTTATTTGATCTTGGAACTTTTCAATCAACCCCTTTTGTATTTCTTGTTTTTTTTCTTGTGGAACGTAAAAACTCAAACTTAATCGATTTAAAGATAATTCTTCGAATTGATGCGAAGCCCAATCATATTCTTCTATATTTTGCGTGATCTCATTCGTAGCAGCAAATAGAAGTATGTTATCGTCTCTTAATCGTTCTAATTCCTTTTGATATTTATTTAAAGATGTCACAATAAACTTAATTTCATCTGCTATACGAGGAAAGTTTATCCCATTTGAGAGCAAATATTTTTTAAGAATCGGTATTTCCTCGGCATGAATGAAACGTAATCTCTCTCTAAATGCCTCTTCTTGTTCCTTTGGATAGATAACGAAAAAGGCAATTCTTTCATCGCTTAAAAAATCATACTGAAAAAAATTCGGAAAATGAGAAAATTCAAAAAGATTCTCTATATTTTCGAGGTTCTTTGAGAAGGTTGTAAAGGCTTTAAATTCTAAACGATTAAATTTCGATAATTTATCTCGCGTTAACTCATATTTTTCCAAAAAAATGTAACTTCCATGAATCAAATTTATTTTATCCAATTCCACTTTGATAGTGATCATATATTTTTTTAACTCATTAACACGGTTTGAATAAAAATTAATTTCACTCAATATTTGATTTAACAAATCGTCTATATCTTTAGCTTCAAATGCTTTTCTCTCTTCTTTTTCAAATATTAATTTTTGGAAGTCAGATTCAGTAATATTAAGGTTTTTGAATAAGGTTTCTAAATTTTGGCTTAATTTCTTAATTCTATCAAATAAAACTTTATCTTTTTTAATAATGTCGCTTATTTCAGGTTTCGTTTTAATGTGAACTAGATTAAGTTGGGATAGGTGTTGTAGTAGAAGATCCTTGTAATTATGATTAATATTTACCTTAAATAACTCCATTAAGCTTTTCTTTGTCATTTTTTTTTTCTCACTTAAGCATTTTTTATAATCAAATTTTTTGTATTTTTCAAACGAACATAATTTTCTCTTTCAATTTCTTCTAATACAGCTTTAATTTTTTTAATGTCTATTTGTAGTTCAGGAATTATTACATTCTTCAGACCATTTATCCTACGATTTATTTTTTTAAAAGTTTGAGAGAGTTTCAACAATAGGTCTTCAGACTGTGCAACAATTATGAGGCTTTGAAAAAATTTTATTAAAAGAATAATCAAATCATCAAGATAATGAGATGTATTTTCAAAAGAGTAAGCTGGAAGCAATTCTTCCCGTATCAGTTCATAATCTATTATTGGCACTAATGTTCCAATCCTTTTTATAAAGTTTACAGCAATCTTTGGATTATATTGGATTTTACTTAATTTACTAATCGAATTAAATTCTCGTTTACCCATTTCTTTATAAGTTTGATTAAGTTTAATCATAGTGTCTTTATATAATTTTAAAAAGATTTCACGTTGTTTTAAATAATTACCCCAATTTTTTTTTATCTCAAATATTATTTGTTCTAATTTAAATTTTAGAAAATTTTCGCCTTTAACAGCAAAAGTTAACCTTTTCTGTAGACTCATTAAATTTGTTTTTGTGGGCTTAAACTCTCTAAAACTAATTGATACTTACACCTCTTCAATGTAGTACTTATCTACAAAATCGTCCTGTATTCTAAATAATTGATTTTTGGGCAAATTAGATAAAGCTTGCCATGCAATATTAAGAGTCGTTGAAAAATCCCTTTCCTCTGTGTACCCTTGATTTAAAAATTTTTGTTCGAAAAAGTTACCAAATCTTAGTAACGCTTTTTGATTTAAGTTTAATCCATCTTCCCCTACAATCGATATAAGATCTCTAACTTCAAGTGCAGCTGAATACGATGCTAATAGCTGAGAGTTAACATCAGCATGGTCTTCCCTAGTAGTATTTTTACCTATTGAATCTTTCATAAGTCGTGATATAGACGCTAAAACTTCAAAAGGGGGATATATTCCCTTTTTATCCAAGTTACGATTTAGAACTAACTGACCTTCAGTTATGTACCCTGTTGTATCTGGAATTGGATGAGAAATATCGTCGTTAGGCATCGTCAAAATCGGTAATTGGGTTATTGTCCCTTTTTTACCTTTAATTTTACCAGTTCTTTCATAGAGCGATGCGAAATCAGTGTATAAATAACCCGGATACCCCTTTCTGCTAGGAATTTCTTCTTTGGCGGCGCTTAGTTCTCTTAAAGCTTCAGCATAATTTGTCATGTCTATTAAAACAACGAGAACATGCATATCTTTTTCAAATGCAAAATATTCAGCAGTAGTTAATGCTACTCGCGGAATTATTAGTCTTTCCATTATTGGATCGTCGGCAAAATTGATAAAAGAAATGATATTTTGTATGTTTCCACTTTCTTTAAAACGATTCATAAAAAAAATCGCTTCATCTTGGATAATTCCAATTCCACAAAAAATTATTAAGAATGGTTCTTCTGTCAAAACTTTTGCTTGAGTAACAATTTGAGCAGCTAATAGATTATGGGGTAATCCTTGACCACTAAATATTGGGAGTTTTTGTCCTCTTATTAAGGTAAAAAGACCGTCTATTACCGATATTCCCGTTTGGATGACTTGCGTTGGATATTCTCTTGCAAAAGGATTAATTGGTAAACCGTTTATATCTCGTTCGATTTCGGTAAAAATGTTTGAATCTAACACTTGTTTCGTATTAATATCAATAGGTTTTCCTAAGGAGTTAAAAACCCTTCCAATCATATCACTTGAAATTTTTATCTTAAAAGAATCTTCAGTAAAAGTAATTGTAGAATTTTCTGAAGAAATTCCAGCTGTATCTTCAAATACTTCAATTGTTATTATCTTTTCATCCATTTTTACGACTTGACCTGTGCGTTCTTTTCCATCATCAGAATGGATTTTAACGATTTCACCATATTGTACATCGTGTCTATTATCTATAATTATTAAAGGTCCAACAATTTGTTTTATTTTTCTATAAATTACGCTCATTTTTTCCTAAAAACACCATATGTTAATTTTAATGAATCTATTTCGTTTAGCATTTTCTTTCTTAATTTTTCTATTTGATCAAAGTTATTATTAGGAACAGAACGGCAAATCCTAAGAATATCATTTACAACATCGAGTTCTTTGATATCTTCAATTAGAAAACCTTGCTTTAAGAGTTGTTTGCCCTCTTTAAATAGTAATAGAATGAGTTTTACTAGTCCAATTAATTTTTTAACATCTGTAAAACAATCTATAGAATCAAAGGCATTTTGAATTAATAAACCATTTCTAATCAATTTTGAAATGAATAGGATAAATTGTTGATTTTCTGGTAAGTTTTCTTCACCAACTAATTGGGTGACATTTTTTAGTTCGTTTTCTTGAGATAGGAGGCTATTTATTTGTTTTCTACACTCGTACCAATCTATATCTATCTCAGGCCAATAAATATCTCTTTCAAACCACCAATCTGAGATGAATTCAGGATATTTTGAATATGAATTTAACCAATTAATCGCAGGATAATGTTTAGAATATGCTAAACTCGCATCTAATGCCCAAAAAGCTTGAACAAAACGCTTTGTAGTTGAAGTAACAGGCTCACTGAAATCTCCTGAAGGCGGTGATACTGAACCAATAATTGTTATAGACCCGAATTTCTCTTTTCCAGAATCTTTTTCTCCCAATATCTTAACAACACCGGCTCTTTCATAAAAACTAGAAATTTTAGAGGGTAAATAAGCGGGATATCCTTCTTCGGCTGGCATTTCTTCTAATAACCCTGATATTTCCCGTAATGATTCTGCCCATCTTGAAGTACTGTCTGCTAAAACTGCAACATCATACCCCATATCTCTATAATATTCCCCAATTGTAACTCCAGAAAATATACTTGCTTCTCGCGCAGATACGGGCATATTAGATGTATTAGCTAAGATAACAATTCGTTCTAATAACGGGCGTCCACTTTTTGGATCTGTTATTTCAGAAAACTGTTTTAAGACATCTGCAATCTCATTCCCACGCTCCCCGCATCCAACAAAAATAATTATATCTGCGTTACACCATTTTGCTAGGGATTGTTGGATTACCGTTTTGCCCGTTCCAAAACCTCCCGGAACGGCAACTGTCCCTCCCTTTACTATTGGAAATAATAGATCGATTACCCTCATACCCGTAATTAGTGGTTCATTAGGAAAGCCTCGCTCTTTATAAGGCCTATTTTTGGTGATTGGCCATTTTTGAATCATATTAAACGATTTTTCTTTGGAACCATTTTTTAAGCGGTAAATTTCATCACTGACTGTATATTCTCCTTCCTTTGCAATATAAGTTATTTTTCCGGAAATTCCTAATGGAATCATAATTTTATGTTCAATAAATTCTGTTTCCTGAACGGTTCCAACCACATACCCCGTACTTACATAATCATTTATCTTTTTTACTGGTTTAAAATGCCAATCTTTCGTTCTTGATAAAGCGGGTAAATCAACGCCTCTCTTTAAAAACCCTCCGCCTTCAGAACTCAAAAAGGTTGCTTCCAATGGTCTTTGAATACCATCAAAGATATTTCCTAATAAACCAGGACCTAATTCCATTGATAAGGGTTCTTGTAAACTAATAACCTCTTCATTTAATTTTAAATTAGAAGTATTTTCAAAACATTGAGCAGTAACATGATCTGAATAAATTTGGATTACTTCACCTAAAATTTTATGTTTAGACTCCTTAATTAAATCATTTAGCCGTACATAGTTTTCTAAGCCTTTTATTTCTATTAAGGAACCGTTTATAGATGAGATATATCCGGACTTAATTTTTTCGTTAGTTTCATTCATATTTCTTTAAATATTCGTTTACAGCTAATTTTTGATTTTTGATAAATTGTATATAATTATTTTCTAGAGCTTTAATATCAGGCTCGGAGTCAGAAAAAATCTTTGAAAACTCAATTTCTATAATCGATGTGCTCTTCTTTAATTGATTTTTAATCGTATAATCGTAAGATAAATGTCCGGTCATAATTACACACTTAAAACCTCCCGTAAATTCTTCATTTGATTTTACTAAACTTACTTTATTTCTTAATATACTTTCAATCTTTCCCATATTATTGCTGAAATATTTAAAATCTATTGAATTTAAGTGAATGATAATCTCCGGTGGTTTATCTACAAAATGCTTGATATTTTCAAGATTTTTTAGTAAAAGGATAATGTAGCTAGAATAATTATTTTTTATTTTGTCTTTTATTAAGTCTTTTAAATCTGAAATAAGTTCTAACATTAACTTGTTTTTTGATTTCAATACTTCTTCTTTAATTTTCAAAAGAGAAGAAGATAGAGAATTATTTAATAGTTTATTGTATGTTTCGTTAAAATGCGCTTTCATTTTTAAAGAGCTTTCTGAAGTTCTTTCCCTAGCTTTTTTTCTAACTTCTGCCATTTGAAAGAGGGTTTGTTGATTGATCTTCTTTATCTCATTTTCAGCTTGATTTATTAAATACAAACTTAGTTTTCCAAATCTCTCTTTCACGTCGTTTCCTTCACTAATGGCCGATCATCTCTTGTTATATAATTTCTTCTATTAATTCGTGAATTTTGTTGAATATCTTATCTTGATTCTTTATATCTTGTTGAAAAATATCTGGTAATAAATATACAAATGGCGTTCTATTATTTATTTTAAAATCTGTTATAAATTCGAGATTTTCGTCTGATAAATCCATGTATATAATTATCATAGCAACAGAAGCTTTTTTTAGTAAATTATTAAAAATTTTTAAAAAATCTTCATTATGTTCAATTATCGTTCCTTCAATACCCAAAAGACCAAACAATAAAACTATTTCGTCGTAGCCTAATACATGTATTTTTTTATCTGGCATTAAAAATCAAATCCTAATTTCTCAAATATTAAATTCATTAGTCCTTCCTTATTTTCATAATAATTTTTTTCTATTTTTTTACATAATTTCGATATTGACTCTCCAAATTTTAACGATTTTTCATTAACTTCTTTTGAAAGTGTTTTTAAGGCAGAATTAATAATTTCCTGATTATTATGATTTTTTTTTTCTATATCCTTTTCAAGTGAAGCGTTTAGTTTCTCAATGTCTTCTAAACTTTCTTTTTTAGCGTTTTCAATCAAATTTTCATAAATATTTTCGATTTCTTCAACCCATTTAAAAATTGGCATTATTACAACTCCTACATTATTATCTTTTAAATATTTTATTTCATAATTTCATAATTAACTTTAAAATTTCTGCGTTTTTAATGTTTTAAACTTATAGTGAAGGATTTTAATTACTTTTGGCAAAATATCAAATCGTATTTCTTTTTCTTTTTTTATAAGTATTTCTAAAATTTTGTAAATGGTGAAAAAATCAATGTCGTCAATTTTAATCTTAAAATTCTTAAAATAATAAGTTATATAAAATTGTTCAATTGACCTAATTAAGTGTTTTTGATTAATTCTTAACTTGATAAAAAATGGTTTTATTTCCTTAATATTCTTCAAATATTCTTTAATAACTGATATAAATTCATCAAGACTATCAAGATTTAACAAATGTTCTAATTTATTTTCATTTAGGAATAAATAATTATTTACAAGAAATTGAGATAATAATTTTCGTTCAATATTATTTTTTATCCCCCTATAAATCACATTTATATTATAAATTTCAGTTTTGTATTTCACAAACAATGATATCATTGTTTTCTCTTTTCTATTTAAATTTTCCAGTTGTATTATAAGTTGCTTATAATATAATTGATCTAAAAAAGCTTCCAGAATAAAGATTTCTTTATTTTTCTTAAAGTAAAGAATCCCTTCTCTAATAGCTAT
>JABUBM010000080.1_pt1 | contig 20598 bp, 19 predicted proteins | sample 7240321 | NCBI WGS metagenome assembly JABUBM01 (sample SAMN07256344, study PRJNA390944) | subsurface metagenome | isolation source: Methane hydrate marine sediment | place: Pacific Ocean: Eastern North Pacific, ODP site 1244 | collected 2002
GATTTGAATGGGGAACAGGATTTTATATTAATACTACTTCTCCGGAAGAAGCAGCTAGAATCCTAATTAGTATATAGTATATAGTATGATTATATCCCAAAAACTAACTATTTAAACTAACATATTTAACTTAAGCAGCAAATTTAACTCTGTATGTCCTTTGAAAACTAAATAGCGATAACAAATGGTTATATAAAAGAGTAGAAAGCTCGGGTATAGGCCTATCCATCAACCCTTTTATCAATCTCTTACAGTTTATGGCCGATATCTTAAACCCTAACCACACCTTTGAACGTACTTCTCCCCTTACCGGCAGATGATCTATCTTGTACCTCCTCCTTAGTATGGAGGGAATAGCCTCAATCCCGGCTCTTTTCCTGGCTAACTCTTGATACTCGGAGGTTCCCATCTTAGTAATAAGCTGGCAACGGTGTAAGGTTTTCTCTGATACTTTAAAGAGATAACTCTTCTTCTGTTCTACTACCGGACAATCTTTACGGAGGGGACAATTACTACAGTGTTTTTTATCAAAATGTGCTCTATAGGATCCTTCTTTAAACTTACTATTTACAGGCTTATGGCCAGAAGGACATTTCTTTACCAGATGTTCTTTCTCATCTATCTCAAATTTATCACAATTGCTATTTTTACCTCCCCCCACCAGGTTAGTAGGGACCATCTTTATGCCTTTGGCTTTGGCTTTTTTGTCTATATCTTCGGAGAAATAGGCACCATCTGCAAGAGCGGTAGTACCTTTACCCAATCTTTTAATGGTATCTTTAGCAAATTTCTGGTCACTGTAGGTATTTTTTTGTAAGTCATAGCCTTCTATCATCCGATTCTTATCATCAAACTTCTCTATGATATTTGCCGTATAACCGATGTGTTTCTTCTTACCTTTTTTGCGGTAGGTAGCATCCGGATCAGTAGGGTTTTGTAAGGAATTAGGGGCTATCTCTTTAGAAGATTTTATCCTACCTTTTCGTGTTTGTTCTGCAAGGAGTTTAAACTCTTCGGTCTTTCTTATCTCTTTATCCTTTCTATATAGGAAATAGAGTTTTAAACCATCTTTTAGTACTCTTTTAATTTTACCATTTAGATCTTTATCTCTTGAGCGGTAGATGGTATCATTATAGTGGCTCTCTTCTAAGTAGGGCTTAAAGTATTCCGCTAGGGCAGTATTTTTGTCTATTACCTTTATGAGTCGCGCAACTGTGGAGTAGATAATTTCTAAACGAGATAATTTCCTGCAGGAAGAACTTACTGTAAGGGAATCCATCCTGACGGTCTTACCTTCTATGTTAAGTATTTTAGAGAAAGCTTTGGCATGTGCTTCTATCTCTTCTTGGATAAGGTCAACGCCGTGTTCTTGATTATATCTATATACCGCTGCCCGAAAATTGGTAAGGCTGTTTTTAGATACCGGCTGTTCCGGAAAGCTGGTAGTATGTAGTGCATGTTGGTACCTGATATCAAACATTAAGGAATTAAGGGCCTCTTCATCTGATTGGTTAAATATCTCCCTTAAGATGAGAAGTCCGAAATAGACATTTGCCGGATTATTAGGCCTGGAAGCAGGATTATCACTATATAATACGCTAAACCTGTCTTCATCTATAAAGGGAAATATCTTTTTACTGAATGTTTCTGCCCAGGAGCCTTTAAGATGTTTCATTTCTCTTTCGGTTAAGTTATATAGGGAATCATGTATGGCCATTTGTTGTGCGTTATTTAGGTGAAAGGACATTGGCAGCCTCCTTATTTGTTAGCATTTTTCTGACTTATTATACCATAAAACACTAACAAAATAAAGGGTTTTATCCATTTTTGCTGATTAAGTTTTCAAGGTGCAAAGAGTAAATAATTTAGATATGTTGGTTAATGTTATTTAATATTATTTGTATTATTTGTAAAGTATGGGTACTTTTTGGGTAGTAACCATAGTATATAGTAAAAAAATATAGGAATAATTTTTATTCCTTCTCTTTTTGGCGGGAGAAGGTTAAGGCGAAGAGAATCAAAATTGTAAATTATGTAAGACAAGCATTTCGCTTATCATACTATACGCTAAAGGCTACCCGCTATACGCTAATTCTATACTAACGACTAATATGTCTTGTATTTTGTATTTTTCTTACACTTATTACCCACACCTATACGCTAAACGCTGTACGCTCCACGCTAGATTTATTCACTAACGACTATCTTGACTGGCTAACCAAATAATAGCGTGATATAATAATTTAGAGATAGTTTTTTGGTTAATTTACAATCATATGACAAAAAACAAATTAAAAAAGAAAAGGTAAATATTCTAAGAATAAGTTTGGTATAGAGAAATGAAGGAAAGTAATAATATAGAAGAAATAAAAGAAAAAAAAGAAGAAATAAAATTTTTAGCTGACAGAATGTTGGGTAAATTGGTTAAATGGCTGCGCATTTTAGGCTACGATACCTCTTATCCTTCCTTCGATAATGATTTATCTCTCATTCTAACTGCTCGGCAAGAGAGCAGAATACTACTCACCAGAGACGGTAATCTAATTAAACGACGGAATATCTGTGATTTCTTATTTATAGAAAGTGATCACTGGGAAGAACAGTTATTAGGAATAATAAAGGGGTTAAAATTAAAAATTGATCTTAATTCAAAAATATTTTCTCGTTGTTCTCTGTGCAACACCCCCACTAAAGATGTCGACAAAAAGGAAGTTAAAAATTTTGTCCCTCCTTACGTATTTCTAACTCAAAACAGATTTGTCTATTGCCCATCTTGTAAGAAATATTACTGGAGAGGGACTCACTGGCAAAAAATGACTCAAAAAATTCAAAAACTGTCCCTTAATGAATCGGGGAGCGATTCTTAAAGAATGAATTAAAAACCGCTCCCTGATTTAGATTATAATAAATTTTTATTTTTCCGGTAAAACCTCTATACCAGGGAGTTTTTTCCCGCCTAAAAATTCTAAAGAAGCTCCACCACCGGTAGAGATATGAGTCATCTTCTCTGTTAACCCCGCTTTATCGATTGCGGCAATAGAATCTCCACCGCCAATTATGGTTACAGCCTCCCCCTGCATATCTGCCAATATTTTTGCTATTCTATTTGTTCCCTTGGCATATTTTTCTATCTCGAATACTCCCACTGGTCCATTCCAGAATACAGTTTTTGCCTTTTTAATCTCCTTCTCAAATTTAACTAAAGACCTTTCACCTAAATCCACCCCGATACCATCTTTAGGGATATCATTTATCTCAAACAGTTTACTTTCGGTTTTTTCTGATACCTCTTTAGTTATTACTAAATCAACCGGTAAAAGTATTTTGTTGCCCTTTTCTTCTGCACTCTTTAAAATGTTTTTAACTATTTCCAAGTCATATTCTTCTAACAGTGAATTGCCTACCTCATAACCCAAAGCAGCCAAACAGGTATAACTCATCCCTCCGGAGATTAATATTTTATCCGCGATAGATAATAAATTCTTAACAATTTCAATTTTTCCGGATATTTTCGCTCCTCCCAATACTACCACAAAGGGTCTTTCGGGATTCTCCAATAAATTACTCAACACCTCTATCTCCTTGGCCATTAAAAATCCAGCATAAGAAGGTAATAACTCTGCCACTCCTACTGTAGAAGCATGGGCTCGATGGGCAGTACCAAAGGCGTCATTTATAAAAATATCGGCTAAATTAGCCAATGCTTTGGAAAATTCCGGATTGTTTTTTTCTTCCTCAGGATGAAATCTTAAATTTTCCAATAAGACAACTTCACCCTTTCGCATATTTGAGACGACTTTTTCTACTTCTTCTCCGATACAATCATTAACTTTTTTTACATCTTGTTCTAATAATCCACTCAATCTCCTGGCTGTCGGATCTAGTCTTAATTTCTCAACTACTTTCCCCTTAGGACGGCCTAAATGACTCATCAAAATTACTTTAGCGTGATGAGAAATTAAATATTTTATAGTAGGAAGAGCGGCTTTTATTCTCGTATCATCAGCAATCTCTAATTCTTCGTTTAAGGGGACATTAAAATCAACTCTTACCAGAACCTTTTTACCTTCTAATTGATTATCCTTTAAATCTTCGATAGTCTTTTTTTGCATCTTTTACAACCTCCAATATTTTAAATTAATGTAAAATGTTTTATATTCTATATTTAATTCGATTGATGATAACGATTTAATCAATTATACAGCTAAGTAATCCACTAATCAATGAAATTTGCAAGATTTAACTTTGCAAAAACATACTAAAGGACCTTCCCCTGGCAACCTTTTTTAGTTAAAAATTGCTGCTAAAAGAGTAGCGACCAGGATGGCAGGTAACAAATTTCCTATTTTAATCTTTTTTATCTCCAACAATCCGAACCCTATCCCTAATATCAAAATTCCTCCCACTGCAGTCATCTCATTTATTATTTCAGGAGAAAGGAAATCTTTAATCAATCGGGACAGTAGAGTAATTCCTCCCTGATATAAAAAAACCGGAATAGCAGAAAATAATACTCCTATTCCCATGGCGGCAGTAAAGGCAATGGAAGTAAGTCCATCCAGCAATGATTTAGTATAAAGTATATCTGGATTGCCGCTTAAACCCTCTTTGAGGGCACCCATTATTGCCATGGACCCCACACAATATAACAGGCTGGCAGTTACAAACCCTTCTACAAATCTTTCGGAAGTGTCATTGCTTTTAAATTTTAGCTTAACTCTTTCTCCAAATCTTTCCAGGCCTTCTTCAATGCCTATAATCTCCCCGATTATCCCACCTATTACCAGAGAGAATATTAACAATAATATGTTATCAGTTTTAAGAGCCATTTGCATGCCAATTAATAAGGAAGCAAGCCCCAGAGCCTGCATAATGATTTTGCCAATCCTTTCAGGAAATTTACTCTTCAAAATAAATCCCACTGAACACCCTAAAAAAATGGCAATTACATTTACTATAGTTCCTCTCATTAATGTTTCTTCCTTTTAAATAATTTAATATTCAAACTGGTACGTTTTTTATTATACTCTAAAATTAAATAATTGGGAACTTTTTTGAAAAACACATCTTTTACATCTTTTAGTATAATTTTAAATAAAAATGGAAACATGTTATACTTTAATTTGTAAGTTGCAAGTTTGAAAAAAGAAGTAGGGGCGTATGGAATTAGTTAGCTAGTTATCTGGTTACTTGGTTAGCTGGTTAGCCAGAATAAAAACGTATCTCGTATCTGGTGAAAATGGTTAGCCAGTTAGCCAGTTTACCGGTTACCCGGTTGAAGAATTAAAGTCAGGATGGTTAACCGTATTAACTAACTTTTATCTTGTAACTGAGAACCTATATTTGAAATTAACGACTAGAATTAACTGGGTAACTGGTAAACCGGATAACTGGGTAACTAATATGCTGACGACTAATTTAAAGGAGTGAATGACTATTTGAACGAGTTGATTTTAGATAAAAAAAGATTTCTTAAGGGATTAGTAATTTCCTTAGTTATAGGAATTATAGTTATTTTAATTATTACTTTTGTTACTACTAACCAAAATACCTGGATAAGTTTATCTTATGTTAATAAAGAATACCTCTTCTTAGCCTTTGTTCTAATGGTATTTGCTGCAGTGATAGATGCTTTCAGAATAAAAATGACCATAGAAGCAATTAATGAAAAAATTACTTTTACCGAAGCCCTAAAAGCTTACTATATTGGTAACTTTGCCGGTGGCATAACCCCTTTCTTCTCCGGTACCTTACCCGCTCAAATATATCTATTTAATAAAAATATAAAAAATAAAATGACTTTGGGTAAGGCCACTATGGCTGCCACTATCATGCCCCTGATTAAAACCTTAGTTTTTACTACTTTTACCCCTATCATCTTTTTTACCTTTAAAAGAACAATTACTAATTACACCATTCTTTCTGCAATCCTTATCAACGGAGCTATCTTAATTTCTATGTTTTTTCTTTTTTTATTTATTCTGACGGTAAGATATCCAGAAAAAATGATAGGAATAATTTTTAAGATTCAGCATTTACCCTGTATCTTGAAATTTTCTAAAAAAGAAACAATATCGCACTTCTTTGATAGGGTAATCCTGGAAATCAATGAATATCATAAGAGTTTTTATCTACTAAAAGAAAATTGGATTAAACTACTATTATCTATCTTCTATACAATTATCTTTTGGGGCACTCTTTTCCTGGTAGCCCCCCTGCTTCTTTGGGGATTTAACCTAAGCTTTAATTTCTCCCATGTATTAGCAATGCAAGTTGTCTTCTATTTTATTTTACCTTTTATGCCTACTCCGGGTGGCAGCGGGACAGCAGAAATGGGTTTTGCCTCATTATTTTCTTTCTTTGTCCCTCTTCACCTTTTAGTTCTCTTTGTAGGAGCCTGGAGATTTATAGTCTTTTATTTTAATCTGTGCATAGGAGTTATAGTCCTTTTAGTAGAAATTAAAAGGTTAAAAAAGAAGAAACAAGAATCAGAAATAAAGTAATTATATTTCTTCTTCTTTCGTTTTCCTCTTAGCTTTAGCTCTAACTCCTCCAAAAGATTTAAAAATTTGATCGATTCCCAGGGCAATTATCAATACTGGCCAAAATTTCCAAATATTTTCTGATATTACAAAATCGAAAAAATATTTAGCTAAAAAGATAGTTCCTATAGCTATTAATATTACTCCAAAAAAAATGGATTTATTGTGCCAAATTTCTTTAATTCCCCAGATAAGTAAAATTACTGGCCACAGATTCCATACTCTTCCCCATATTTCTAAATCAGTAAAATTTTCAACTATAAATATGATACCAACAGCTAATATTATTAATCCAAAAAACCAATTACCCTTGCCTTCTTCACTCGCACTCATTGTTTTTCCTCCTTTATTATTTTCTTTCTTTTTAATAAGCGTATTTTCTTTGCTTCCTGCCAGATATATTCCAGGTCATAAAAATCCCTTTTCTCTTTAGAAAATATATGAATTATCACATCACCGTAATCCAATAATATCCATCCTGTCTCAGGCTTGCCTTCATAATGCAATAATCTAATTTTATTTTCTTTTAATTTCCTCATAATAAAATTACTTATTACTTTTAATTGAGGTTCTGAACCACCACTGGTAATTACAAAATAATCCGCAATTAGAGTTACTTTGCTTAGATTTAATATTACCGTATCTTTTGCTTTTTTTTCTTCTGCAGCAGCTGCAGCCATTTTTGCAATAGCTAACGAATTTTTATTCAAAAACATCACCTCTCTTTAATTAGTCGTTAGTATATAGCATAGCGTAGAGCGGGTAGCGTTTAGCGTATAGTTTTAGATTAATAAGATACTTGTCTTAATTAAATTAAAAACTTAAAGTTAAAAGCTAAAAACCATAATTCAAAACCTTTTTTCTCAATATTAAATTTTAAGTTCTGTTCTTACTTCTTTAGTTTTTTATTTTTGCTACATAGCATGCAAGATAAGATATATAAAACTCAATATACAATACTACATATTTAAATTTTAAGCTATGGCTTTACATTTTGCGCTTTTCGTTTTTCGCTATACACTATCCGCTAAACGCTATACGCTCCACGCTAATTTATCATATCCTTCCCCAATATTATAACCAAATCTAAGTTAGTCTGGTCTTGATATTCTTTAACAATCTCAAAATCTTTAAACAATTCTTTAAATTGATTATCTAAATCTACCTCTTTTGAATAAACTATAATTTTAGTTTTTTCATAATCAAAATTGTCGGCATTACCAACATTGACGATTTCAAATCCCTGCAATTCTAAATCTTTGGCTATTTTATGGGCAATACCCGACATAGCATTTCCGTTTAAAACTTCTACTTTCATTCCACTATTTCTACCATAGATCAGTGACTTTACCCTTTGCTGCACTTCTTCCACATTAGGTTCTAAATAACTAACTCCCTCAATGTAAACTGGCTTGCTTTGAATAGTTTCAACTTTAAACTTCTCTTGATTTATACCTCTGAACAAATTAGCAAAAGCAATAGCATCTTGCACTTTTATATTAGTTTCTATATATCCTTTCATCCCTTCAGATATCTGCGGAATTTTAGTTATAGAATCAAAGCTTATCATTTTTTTTATTACGGCTAAGGCTAATTTTTGTTGCCTTTTTATTCGACCTAAATCTCCCAATTCATCATGCCTGAATCTTATGTATTGCAAAGATTTTTCCCCATCTAATATTTGCTTCCCTGGGTAAAGATTTATTTCTACTCCTCCTGCTTTATCCACATAATGCATCTCTTTTTCTACATCAATCTCTACCCCGCCTAACTCATCAATAATGTTAACAAATCCGTTAAAATCTGCCACTGCATAAAAATGAATCGGTACATCTAAAAAGGAGCTAACAGTTTTAGATATTAATTTTTCTCCTCCAAAGGCATAGGCATGATTTATTTTGTCCATTCCTCTTCCTGGAATTTCCACCCTGGTATCTCTGGGAATGGACAGGATAAGGACATCTTTAGTCTTAGGGGAAATGCTTAAAAAAACAATAGTATCCGCACGTCCGTGGTTTTCAATCTCGTCACAGCCCACAATTAAGATATTTAATCGATTGTAAGACATTATATCAGAGCTGAAGGGAAATATCCCAAAATATTTAAATAAAAAAATTAGGGTAGCTAATAATAGGACAGAAAATATAATTAAGATTACTTTTTTTTCTTTTTTCTTTTTTAGCTCTCTTCCTTTGTTTCTTCTTACCCTTCCCCCTAAATTATTTTCATACATTAAACAAAAACCACCTTGCTTAGGATATTGTTCCTGGCTTCAATAGAAATTGGATGAATTAATAAGCTTTTACTTATCAGATAGAGTAACCCTTTATCCAGAGCCATTAAGACTGCTCTATCTAAATCTATTTCTGCCATTTTTCTTACTTCTCCCACCCCGTTTATATTCCTTAAAGGTTCAATCTTATCACTCAGATAAATTATCTTATCTAAAAGGGACATTTGAGCTGCACCGGTACTGTGTGCTTTTATTGCTTTTAAAATAACCGGATCTTGAATATTAAATTCCTTTTTTGCAATAACCGCCCCTACCAAAGGGTGCAACAATTTAGGAATTTTTTGAATAATTTCATCAAGTTTGATATTATATTCTAAAACCATCTTTTCCAAAGTCTTATAATCTAAATCTTTGGCACAATCATGTAATAGTCCGGCAACTTCGGCTTTATCTGCATCATAATCATATTTTATAGCTAATTTACGGGCAACCTTAGAGGTATTGACCGAGTGTTCTAATCTCTCTTCGTCCAGCATCTCTTTTAATCTTAATTTTATTAAATCTATATCCACTCTTATCTCCCATCTCTTGTCTTAAGAGGCTCTGGCACAAAATGTTACATTTTACGATATAATCCTTTTTTGTAGATATATTCTTCCACTTCTTGGGGGAGTAAATATTTTATACTTTTTCCCTCTCTCACTCTTCTTCTAATATCAGTAGAAGATATTGATAAGGCGGGAATTTCCATAATTTTAATAATTTTTTTAAATTTTTCGTCTAATTTGTTCAAATCATATCCCGGCCGGGTTGCAGCCACAAACTGACAAAGCTTAATTAATTCCTCGCTTTTATACCAGGAATCTACCTCTAAAAAAGCATCGGCCCCGGTGATAAAAAATATTTTAACCCTATGGTTATATTTCTTTAAAAATTCTTTAACAGTGTCTATAGAATAAGAAGGTCCGGGCCTATTGAGTTCAACTTTAGATACTTCAAAAAATTGGTTATTGCTGGTAGCCAGGACTGTCATTAAATATCTATCTTCGGGGTCAGATATATCATTTTCTCTTTTGTGGGCGGGTTGACGACAGGGGACAAATATTACTTTATCTAATTTAAATTCAATCCTTGCTTCTTCAGCTGTAAATAAATGTCCGCAATGTATGGGGTCAAATACTCCACCCATTATTCCTAAACGTTTGATACTTGCTTTTTCCTTTAAAATTATTCTTCCTCCCTCTTTTAGTCGTTAGTTTTAAATACAAGTTACAAGGTGCGAGATGCAAGGTGCGAGTTTATTTAGTTACTTAGTTACCCGGTTTACCAGTTGGCCAGTTAAAATCAAAACCTTTAACCAGTTAACGGATAACTAATTCTTAACGAGATACGATTCACGAGATACGAGATACTAATCATCTTTCTCCTCCGGTATCGGTATGCTTTCTTCAGCTTTTGTTTCTATTTCACTCTGTTCGGGCTCTTTCTCTTTTTCGCCCTCTACTTCTCCATTGATTACTGTAAAAATGATATCCTTCTCCGGATAGCTCCAGTTCTCTATTTTATCTCCATCTTTAAAGTTAACTTCTATTCGAGAAGGATAGCCAAAACCAAAATACCCCTTTCTTTCTAAAACCTGTTTATAAGGGAGAGATTTTGCCTTCTCCAGCTGAAGCCACAATTTTTCTTCTTTATCTTTCAATCCCAAAGAATTATAAACTTTGGCTAATTGCACGTAAGAGCGCCAATATACTGAAGGATGATCAAAGGATATTGGGTTAGCAACTTCCTCTATATCGATAACTTTTATATAACTTTCCATAGCTAAAGGATTAAACTGTCGGGTACTTTTCTCTCCTAAAACTCGATAAGTTTCACCCATCCAGTAAAAAGCTTCCAATAAATTCGGTTCTATACTGGTTACTCTTTTAAAATAAGGAATGGCACTCAATAAACTGTTTACAGCAGGAGCACTCCCCTTAAAAAGATATTCTTCCGGATTTCCAATTATCTTAATTCCCTCATCCAAATAATCATTTGCCTTATCTGATTGAACCCGAGAGGTGCCCCTAAAACTGTCTATTAAATTCTGAAAGGCATATTGATTTCCAGGGTTAATTCTTAAAACTTCTTTCCATTGTTGTATCGCCTGATTGTAATCACCGGTCTGTTTATATACTTTCCCCAGCCAGTAATGGGCATTCTCAAAATCAGGGTTCAGTTCTATAGCTTTTTTATAATATTGTTCGGCTTTCTCATAATTTTCCTGAAGGAAATATATATACCCGTTTTTATAGTAGGTCTGATAATCTTGGGCATAAATTATTGCACTGCCCAAAATTAAGATTAAAAATAGGACCAATAAACCTAGACCGGTTTTGTTAAAATATTTTTCCATTATTCTTGCACCCTCCCTGTATTATTCTTGTTAATATTCCTTCTTATAAACAGGCTGAACGCCTGTCCTACTAATTAGAATTATTTAATTGTAAAACTAAACAACCAGAAGCATCTTATGATTCTTTCAACTTCTCCACATAATTCATTCTTAAATTTGCCAGCAAATTATCAATCCGCTTAAAATCTTCCGGGTTTAGATCATCTTTAATCTGATCATATAAAAATACTACAGTATCTATAGCAATTTTAGCTTTTTTTAAATCTTTATTAATTTCTTTAGTCTCGGGATTCATAATGAGACCCAAATACTCCCAGGCTTTTCCGCTCAGCATACTTATAAACCAAACAAAAAGAACAGGTAAATCGGGTTCTTTAAAATGTTCTTCTTGTTTTTTTTCTTCTTCTTTAGCTTTTTCTTTCGTCCCTTCTTTTTCCTCTTTCTGCGCCTTTTCCTCTTTTATCTCTTCATCTTTTTTTGTTTTATTATCTCTTGATTCTTCTCCCTTTTTCATAATTACTATTCTTCTCCCCCTTATTTACTCGTATTTCGTATCTAAATGGTTAGTTGGTTATCTGATTAATTAGTTAATAAATAAACATCAAACCAGTTAACTGGCTAATTCTATGCGCCTTCGCTTCTTGTTTCTGAATTCTATTTTATTTACTTATCGCTTATTACATGTTTATTTTTTCGGCCTTCAAATTAATTTTGTCTTTAATTTTAAGTTTTAAGTTTTAGTTTTGCGTTTTTCGCTTTACACTTTGCGCTTCGGATATATAATAATATATACTAATTTGTCTCCTGACTACTAACTTCTATCTTCTTCACGAGATACGATTCACGAGATACTAGATACGTATTCAGTCTGTGTACTCATTCAAACTCACCACACAATAAGAAGCTGCACCCTCTCTTCTTCCAATAAAACCCATCTTCTCATTAGTTGTAGCTTTAATATTCACCTTTTCAGGAGATATTTTTAAAACTTGAGCTATATTATTTTTCATCTTCATAATAAAAGGTGCAATCCGTGGTTCTTCTAATACTACGGAAACATCTATATTGTTTATGGTAAGTTTCCTTCTTTTTAATATTTCATAAATATTTTCCAATAACTTTAGACTGGAAATGTCTTTATATTGCTCATCTTTATCCGGGAAATGCTGGCCGATATCTCCTTCTCCTGCTGCTCCTAATAAAGCATCTATTAGGGAATGAATTAACACATCGGCATCTGAATGTCCATCTAAACCCTTTTGGTATGGAATAACTTCTCCTCCTAAAATTAATTTTCTCCCTAATATTAAAGGATGGGCATCATATCCAAAACCTATTCTCATTACTTTCCCCTCTCTATTAGTCGTTAGTGAATAGTGAATAGTACAAGAAGACACAGCACGCTGTGCCTCTACTAAACACAATACGATCTTATTCTGGCTTCTGGCTCCTGACTTCTTTTTCCTAAACCAGTTAACTGGGTAACTAAGTAACTAAATTAACTGGCAACTTGTATCTTGCAACTTGTATTTGACACTAACGACTATTCACTAACGACTAAACAGTATGCACTACCCAGATTGATTTATATTCCGATTTTAATTTTTCGTAAATTTTTAAAGCCTGTTCTTTGTTTTGGGTTATTCCAAAAACAGTAGGCCCGCTGCCAGACATAAGAGCTCCCAAAGCACCCTCTTCTATTAATCTATCTTTAATTTTTCCAATTTCCGGGTATTTTTTAATTATCAACCCTTCAAAAGAATTAAATAAATTTTTTGCAATTCCTCGAGCCTCGCCTTCGTTTAAGGCTTCAAGCATGGCTTTAGTATTGTTCTTCTCTCTCTTAATCAGGCTTAAATCAAGATTATTATAGGCCCACTTGGTAGGTATTTCAAACCCAGGGTTTATTATTATAATCCACAGTGGTGGATTGATCGGAGGTAGAGGAGTTACTTTTTCTCCCCTATGGTAAGCAAGAGCAGTACCATTCTGGATACAAAAAGGGACATCCATCCCCAACTCTTCCCCCATTCCTCTTAAATCTTTATTGCTTAAATTTAAAGCAAAAAGTTTATTTATTCCTACTAAAATAGAGGCAGAATTAGCAGAACCACCCGCCATCCCGCTGGCTAAAGGAATTTTTTTATCAATTTCTATCTTAACTCCCTTGGCTACTCTATATCGGTTAAGAATCTTTTCTGCTGACCTATAAGCTAAACTTTGGGTATCAACGGGAACCTGAGGATGGCTGCATTTTATCTTTACCCCTTCTTTTTCTTCTTTAATAAATATTCTGTCAGCAAGGTTGATAGATTGCATTATGGTCTCGATATTATGATATCCATCCCGGCGTTTTCCCAGGATATTTAGAGTCAGATTTATCTTGGAATAGCTATCTATTTCAATTTCCTTCATAATTTAAACTGAAATCTAAATCCTTTCTTTAAAAAATTCTCTGCTACAATTATATCAAAAGGAGTGGTTATTTTAATATTTTCCTCTGAACCTATTATTAATTTTACTTTATGTCCATATCTTTCTACAATCGCAGCATCGTCTGTAGTTAAATATTTTTCCTTATAAGCCTGACGATAGGCAGGTAAAATTATATCATATTTAAAAGTTTGAGGGGTTTGTGCTCTCCAGATCTCCTCTCGATTAAGAGTTTTATTTATAAAAAAATTATTTCCACTCTTTTTCACAGTATCCTTAATAGGAATAGCGGCAATCGCTGCTCCGTATTTCTGTGCATTTTCAATTGAATCCCGGATGATAGTTTCTTCAACTAAAGGGCGGGCACCATCGTGAATTACTACTATATCTGTATCCTTATCTAACGCCTTAAGGCCATTATATATTGAATCCTGTCTGGTCTCTCCTCCGTCAATTAAATCTTTAACCTTAGAAAAATTGTATTTTAATATTATATTTTTACGACATAGCTCCTTCTCCTCGGGGCTAACCGTAAGATATATTTTATCAATTAATTTACATTTTTCAAATTTTTCAATGGTGTAGACTAAGATTGGCTTGCCAAAAATAGGAATAAAAAGCTTGTTTATCCTGGCATTCATTCTTTTACCCTTACCGGCAGCCGCAATTAAAGCTACTATTTTCATCTTTACAATCCCATTCACCAATTCACCAATTCACCTATTCACCTATTAATTGGCGAATTGGTTAATTGGGCAATTGGTTAATTTTCTGATATATTAAAAGTAACCTCCAGGTATCCTTCAATAACCATATCTGTTTCGATCTTAGAAATTATTAAATCCTCTTCTTCTTTTTTCCTCAGGTCGCCATCACTAATATTTTCTTCGTAAGGCAATTCATTAGAATATATAATTACTTCTCCAATAATTTGATTGCCTCTTGGTCTGTCAGAAATATCCTTAAAGACCTCTTCCAAACTTTTATAATCCTTTTTACCACTGTTAACAAACTCTTCCTTTTGATTATCTAACTCTCCCCCTCCGTTTACCATTAATAAAGCTTCGCCTGGAGGTGTATCGGAAGGAATCTGAATAGTCATCGTCTTTTCAATAAAATCTCCCCGAAAAGCTCTAATCTTAATTTTCGCTTCAAGGCAATCTCCCGGCTTAATCGAGGAATCTTCTAATACAATTTTTCCTATCTTACCAATTTTCTTTTTACTATCTATTTTAATATCGATATTTATCTCAGTCAAATTTACCATCTCGAAATAATTGTTTACAATTAAATCAATAATTTCGGGTATCTCAGTGATAGCCTGAATAGCTATATCATCTGAACTGTAGTACATATTCTTCCGTAAAAGTTCTTGTCCTTCTCTCTCACCTTTTATCTCTATCTCTACCTGGGCGGTCCCTACTCCTATTCTATCCAGAGCATTATCTATGGCCTGTACGGTAATATTTGAAACCAGGGGCTCTAACAGATCATAATCATTTATTATCTGGACTCCTGTTTGGTAAGATAGTTCTGTATTAATATTTGTTACCTTTATTTTAAGCGGAATAATTTGAGGGTAAGAATTCAGTATCGCCAATATGCCTGCCTCTCTATCCTGGACAATCTTCCCTACCAAATTTAAAGGAACACCTAATTTAAAAGGCATAACCATATTAGGTAAACTATGATAGATATATACTGCAGAAAGAAGAAATGAAACTTCACCTTTTTTCAAAAAGGGGTGTCCTAAAGCCAAGGCTTTATCTCCTTCTCGATAAGTCACTGTTCCGATAGAAGTAATATTAACATCTCCCCGAGTCAATTGTATTCCTATGGCAGAACCAGCTTCTATTTTATTGGAAGGTCTTTCTCCCACCTCCTGAAAGTTTATATTATTATTTTCGTTAAACCCGATACCCTGAATGGGCATAAGATTAAATTTTTTTAGAGAACTGCTTAATCTCTCTAAAGTTCTACCTTTGATTCCGTTTATAATAATCGGTGAAACTACGGGATAAAAGATAATTTCCTCTCGGTCTGCTAATTCTGGAAAACTATTATTTTCCATAGTATTTTTCACTATTATCTTGCTTGCATTTTCCCCTGCAAAACATAAAGAATTATTAATCTTATATTCTTGCGCTGTAGTCTGATAATTATCATAGGGGAATTTAAATATTTCTAACATCTTATGAATGGGAGTTATAAGGCAGATGTTGTGTTCACTCATTTCCCAGGAAGAAGATACAGCTCCAATCAATCTGTCATTTATATAGACCGGGCTACCGCTCATACCTGCTGAGATACCGCCACCCTCTTCAATCTTATCTCCACTTAAATTGGCTAATATAAAATGATTAATGCCACCTTCACCTTTAACTAAATCTATGATATCCACCTGAAAAGTCTCTATCCGCGTTCCGTGAAAAACGGTTTTTCCTATCCCCTTCATCCCCGGTTTTATCTCTGAAACTGGCATAAAAAGGCTCTGGCCGTAGGTTAAATTTACTCCTATACTAAATAAAATTAATAAAATAAAAATAATTTTTATAAAAATATTTTTATTTAATTTTATCTTCATTTTTACCTTCCTTATGGTTAGCTAGTTAGTTGGTTAACTAGTTAATAATATAGATGCAAGTCGTTAGTTTTAAATACAAGATAAAAGTTTATCTAATTAGCTGATTTGATATTAACCAGTTAACCAGGTAACTAAGTAACCAGGTAACCCAAATAAATTGGCTAATAGCCAATTTATTTGTACGAACTTACTAATCCACTCCTTAACACATGGATATTATCCAGAACTTTCCCTGCACCTAAAGCTACACAAGAAATTGGATTTTCTGACAAATAAGCAGGTATCCCGGTCACCTCAGTTAACAAGTCATCGAAATTTCTCAACAATGCTCCTCCGCCGGTGAGAACAATTCCTTTGTCGGCAATATCAGCAGCTAATTCAGGAGGAATTTTCTCCATAACTGTTTTAACTCCCTCTATTATCGTCTTCAATGAAGAAGAAATGGCTTTTAACACTTCATTAGAACCAATTGAAATACTCTTGGGCAATCCGGATACTAAATCTCTCCCTCTTATGTCGGTAAACAATTCTTCTTCTAATTCCATTGCAGTACCAATTTCAATCTTTAAAGTTTCAGCAGTTTTTTCGCCAATCATTAACCTGTATTTTTCTTTAACATATTTGATAATATCTTCATCGAAATCATTACCGGCTACTCTCAATGATTCACTTACCACGATTCCGCCTAAAGAGATAACGGCGATATCTGCAGTTCCTCCCCCCACGTCAACAAGCATATTGCCATAAGGTTCGCTAATATCTAAGCCGGCTCCTATAGCTGCTGCCATTGGTTCTTCAATTAAATAAGCTTTCCTTGCTCCAGCCTGCATAGCTGCTTCTATCGCTGCTCTTTTTTCTACTTCTGTTCCTCCCGAAGGTACGCAAATTACTACCTGAGGACGGAACACCTTGCTATTGCCACAAACTTTTCTGATAAAATAACTCAGCATCTTCTCTGTTATCTCATAATCAGCGATAACCCCGCTTTTCATAGGCTGAATAGCAATTATATTCCCCGGTGTCTTCCCTAACATTTGTTTGGCCTCTTCTCCCACAGCTAATACTTTTCCACTGTCTCTTAAAATAGAGACTACCGAAGGTTCCTGAAGGACAATTCCTTTCCCCTTCTGATAGATTAAGACACTTACGGTACCCAAATCTATGCCTAGACTTCTGTCCATTCCTAGCATGTTTATTTTTCCTCCTCTATTTAGTCGTTAGTGAATAGTCGTTAGTCGTTAGTTAAAATCCTTTGTAAAACTTATTATTTATTTAATTTATAGTTGCACAGTTTTTTGTTTTTATTTAATATTAACTAAATACTATTCATTTCACTAATGACTAGTTTAATTGATTAATTGGTGAATCGGTCAATTGAATAATCTTGTATCTTGTATTAATACTAACGACTATTCACTAAATACTAACGACTAATTTACTCTTTCACTCTCTTAATATCTGCTCCTAAGGAATTTAGTTTTTCCTCTAACTTCACATATCCTCTATCTAAATGATATATTCTACTTAACTCGGTGGTTCCTTCTGATACCAAACCTGCTAATACTAAAGCTGCTCCGCCCCTTAAATCTGAAGCCATTACCGGGGCAGCACTTAACTCCTTTACTCCTTTAATAATAGCGCTGTGCCCTTCTACTTTAATATCTGCTCCCATCCTTATTAAATCACCGGTGTGAACGAATCTATTCTCAAATACGGTCTCGGTAATAACACTGGTACCTTTTGCTACACAGGATAAAGCCATAAATTGGGGTTGCATATCGGTGGGAAATCCAGGGAAAGGTAAAGTTTTAATATCTACTGCTTTAACTCTGTCTGGCCCTGTCACTTTAATCAAGTTCTTTTCTAACTCAATCCGTACCCCTGCTTCTTCCAACTTCACTATCAAGGGTTTTAATAATAATGGATCAGCCTTTTCTATTAAAACATCTCCACCTGTGATAGCAGCTGCAACCATATAGGTACCTGCCTCAATACGGTCAGGAATTATAGTATAATTAATTCCGTGCAATTCTTTTACTCCTTCTATTTTTATTAAATCAGTCCCCAATCCCTCAACTTTAGCCCCCATCTTATTTAAGAAATGTCCTAATTCCACTACTTCAGGATCTTTGGCTGCATTTTCAATTGTAGTTATACCTTCCGCCAAACAAGCAGCCATCATTATATTTTCAGTTGCTCCTAAACTGGGAAAATCTAAGTATATATCATCTCCTTTTAATTTATCAACTTTTGCTTCAATATAACCTTTTTCCACTTCAACTTGGGCACCTAAAGCCTCAAATCCCTTTATATGATAATCAACCGGACGAGCACCAATGGAACAACCACCGGGCAAAGATATCTTTGCTTTTTTTAGACGAGCCAAAAGCGGCCCCATCACTAAAATCGAACCTCTCATCATTTTAACCAATTCATAAGGGGCTTCGCAATTATTAAAATCATCAGAATCAATATAGAGGGTATTATCTCCTCCCCACTCTACTTTAATCCCCAATTTCCTTATAACTTCCCCCATAGTATCCACATCGGTAAGACGAGGGACATTCCTTAAAATACAAACATCTTTAGTTAATAAGGTTGCCGCCATAATAGATAAAGCTGAATTTTTTGCTCCGTCAATTCTTACCGTACCTTGTAATCTTTTTCCTCCGGAAATAATAAGCTTTTCTGGATCCAATTTTCTCCTCCTCTATTTAGTCGTTAGTCGTTAGTTTTAAATACAAGTTGCAAGGTGCGAGATGCAAGTTGCAAGTGGTAGGGGGCGGATTTATCCGACCCAAGTTTTGCGGGCTTGATGAATCAAGCCCCTATAAATTGCTCATCATAGGTAGACACAAGGTCTACCCCTACGTATTATTATACATTACTATTTTCTTCACGCGATACGCGATACGATTTCATTCTGGCCTTTTTCTTTCTTCTTCACTATTCACTAACGACTAACGACTATTCACTAATTTGCGACTAGTTTAATATTTCCTTCAAAAGGTTTTTTAATAATCCCTTTTTCGGTAATAATAGCCTCCACATAACGGTGGGGAGTAAGGTCAAAAGCCGGATTAAATACTTTTACTCCTGCGGGGGCTATCTGTTTACCCATTATATGAGTAATTTCTTTATGATCTCTTTCTTCAATGGGGATTCCCTTCCCCGATCTTAGCGATACATCAATGGTAGATATCGGAGCAGCTACATAAAAGGGAACCTTGTTTTCCCGAGCTAAAACAGATAAAGAATAAGTTCCGATTTTATTGACCACATCACCATTTCGAGCAATACGATCTGCTCCAACTATGATTAAATTTATCTTTTTTTGAGACATTAAAAACCCGGCCATATTATCAGTGATCAAGGTAAAGGGAATTTTCTCCTGCATTAATTCCCAGGCGGTAAGCCTTGCCCCCTGTAATACCGGTCTGGTTTCATCGACATAGACATGTATCTTTTTTCCTTCTTTAAAGGCAGTACAAATCACTCCCAAAGCGGTACCGTGATCTACGGTAGCCAAAGCTCCGGCGTTGCAGTGAGTTAGAATATTGTCCCCATCTTTAATTAGTGAAGCTCCGTATCTTCCCATTGCCTTATTTATCTTTATATCTTCCCGGGCGATATTTTTGGCTTCCTGTAAGATTATATCTTTTAATTTAGATAAATCAACATCTTTTTTTATATTAATCAAATTCATCATTCTTCCTAAAGCCCAAAAAAGATTGACTGCTGTAGGTCGAGTAAGTGCCAGGCAGTTTTTAGCTTTTTCCATATCTAAACTGAATTCTTTATAGGTATCTGCCTTTGAAGAATAAGCAGCAAGGGCTATGCCAAAGGCAGCCGCCACTCCAATGGCCGGTGCGCCCCTTATTTTCATCTTCTTAATAGCTTCTGCTACTTCTTGGTAAGTAGAACAATTAATTATTTCATATTTTAAAGGAAGTTTTCTCTGGTCGATTAGAAACACTTTCCCGTCTTTCCATTCGATAGTCTTCATCTTTCCCTCTCTTTTATATAGTCGTTAGTATTTAGTATATAGTATTTAGTTAGTTAGTTGCCCGGTTTACCAGTTAAATTAGTCGATAGATACTGGTTTTTAGTTGTTGGTTGTTAGATAAAGAAATAGTTTACAGTTTTCTGTTTTCAGTTCTCGGTTTAGTTTTGAATTTTAAGTTATGGTATTGCGTTTTTCACTTTTAGTTTTTCGCTATATATTATACGCTTTTCTTCTTTACTACATACTATATACTCGATACTATTTTAACTTCTACCTTCTTTATTTTTTTCCTGGTTTTTCTTTTCTTCGCTATATACCTATTAGCTCATATGCCCCCAGGTCTATGCTAATATAATAACATATAGACTAAGGAGGTAATATGACATGACAATTATTATTTGT
>JABUBM010000081.1_pt1 | contig 20341 bp, 20 predicted proteins | sample 7240321 | NCBI WGS metagenome assembly JABUBM01 (sample SAMN07256344, study PRJNA390944) | subsurface metagenome | isolation source: Methane hydrate marine sediment | place: Pacific Ocean: Eastern North Pacific, ODP site 1244 | collected 2002
ATACAGTAGTGCGTAAGGGTAAAGTAGTAGCCCACAAACCAACAATTGTTCTCCCGAGGAACTTTCCTCAATTTGAAGGATTTGATTTTGAAGACGATGAAATAGATGAAAATGAAGTAGGTAGGCTTTTGCTGATGCGCGGAGTTTCTTTTCCAACTCTCAAATACAGCAATGAGACCCATACGATTGATGTGTTTGAAGGTTCCCTGGATAAAGCAATTGCCCATTTTTCCAGACAACTGGAAAGAAGAGAGGATGTTCATTGCGGTTTGATGCTGGGTCCTGAAGACTGCTGGCAATTTTCAGTGTTGATTTATGTAGGTACTCTAGCTCTCAAATCAGCCCCCACCGATATAGAAAGACTTTTTGACTACTTCAGAAAACACGGACACTGGTAGAAAATTAGCCTATAGCGGGTAGCGTATAGTAAAAAAGACAAAACCATAGGCGAAATTCATCGATAAAAAATTCAAAGAAAAGAGTCCATGAACTACGTCATTGTGAGCAAGGTCCCGTAGTCGTGATGCGTCGTGCGTGATGTGTATTGCGCAATACGACATACGATATACGCAATACGAAAAGCGAACGTAGTGAAGCAATCTCGGTTATTGAAAAAAAAACAGCGTCGCTGTGTGATAAAATAAAGAAATTGTAAGGTGAAAATTAAGCTTATAAAAACCATTTTTTCGCATATAGGCTTTAGTTTATTGATCCTCTCTTTTTTCTTTTGTCCTGCCAAAGTAACTGGCAACTCAGAAAATAACCTACACAAAAAACCCCTCCTTGATGAACTTATCATTCTTTCTACTATTGGTAATATTCCTGATGAGACAAGTAAAATAGTTAAATACCAGGACAAGGTAGATTTATTTGCGGTAGTAAAGGATAGAGAAAAAAACTACTACCTGGGAAATGATGACTCCATATCAGATAAAATAACAATAGACGGCAAGATATATTCGATTGAAGATGGAACTCTTAAGAGATGGAATAAAATAGCCTGGGGAGAACTTAGCATAAAGTGGCATAAGATAATGCCAAAGATGAAACCGTCCCATCCAAGGTCAGAGTATGAGTGGTATTCCAATGTTTTTACAGAAGGACCCAAAGAAGGTGAATTTGCCGAATATGTTGTCATTGAATATACCCAGAGCTCTTTGGACGAGACTGGGTGGAGCATTAGACTGAAGAATGAGATAGGAACAGCCAGATTCAGAGCCGAGGTAAATTATGACGGAAAGCTACTATCCTCTCCCGGACAACTAGATCCATTGCATCCCACTTATATAGTAGCGGAAGATTATTATAAAGGAATCAAGCCATCTGTTCATTGTATTAGTAGAACATCTAATAATGAAAATAAACTGATTAGATATATAGAGGCCCTAAGAGGAGTTCCCTGGCTGTGGGGAGCAGATTATAAGACAGGGGACAATGACCCTCAGAAACAGCAATCGGAGCTGCCTAGTGCTATCGGTATAGAATGTGCTGATTTAATCATCTCGGCTTTACGAGCTATGGGAAACGATAAACTCAAATATATCAAGGCAAATCGATTTGCCCAAGGGGAATATACCGTACCCCTTGTAGAGGGAAGAACTTTCCAGTTCGCTATCAATGATATCTTCCGGGGTTGGATCCCTCGGGGGATAGCTTTTCAGCAGGATAGATTTTATGTGTGCGGCAGGGGAAGTATCAAAATCTTTAACAATAGCTTCGAGCTTACTACGGTCATCGAAGATACCCAAGAACCCTTATCCAACTACTTAGATATAGCTCTCTCTTCCCAGGATGACCTGATTTACCTAATAAACGATAGCTTCAATCGGAGAATAGAAATCCTTGATCAGGACGGTAACCTAATAAGATATTTTTCTCCCAAAATAGAGCAGGTACTTGAAATGGGAGACCAGTCGTATTCTCAACAAATGGAACTCAGGCCCACAGGAATTGGCATCGATGAAAATAAAGATATCTACCTTTTGAGATCCGACAGCGTCTATATCTTCAATCAGCAAGGAGAGAAAAAAGGAGAGATCAAACTCGAGGGTCTTTATGAGCCTTTTGTTCCTACAGGGCCTTTAGCTGTGAATAATGACAGAATCTATATTCCAGCTTATCAGAACTACATTCTGGTTTATAACCTGCAAGGAAATATGGTCGCTCAAGAAAAGCTTACTTGCACCCCAATCGGTCTGGACATAGAAGATGAAAGGTACTACTACTTCTTGTTAATAGGTCCTTTGCGGATAGAAGCGCGTGATTCTTCCCTGACATTCCTTGCCGATTCCTATGACAGGCTAATTGACCAGGAGGGAAATGACATAATTATTAGCATCGGAACAGGAGAGAATACTCTAAGAGTGGGAGATATTATCATGAGCCGAGGAGAGGAGGAGGAAGAGTTCAGCCATACTCTAATACTCTATGAGGATTCTAACAGAAACGGAAGCCTTGATTTCAACGATAAATTGATTTTCGCTGGTCATGAGGGAGTAATGATTGAGACAGTAAAAGAAAAATTGGGAAGAAGAAATTTTTCTTTGAGAAGACTGGATGAGTCTATAGTGAAAATCAAGTAGCCTAGGCACAGCTCGTATGTCGTATTTAGTATATAGTATATTGCCAAAAAAAGAGTTTGAGTTCTTGCTGCTCGGGTCCACGGGAACCTTTCTAAAAGATTTTATATCAATTGTTAATAGGGATTGTTTAAATCTATTTGGATAAAAATTCTAAACACCAAGGGGGGGGGGGGGAAGTGAGGGAAAGCTATAGAATTAAAGTGGACCTAGAAAGAGTGATCGGCAAAATAGACCCCAATATTTACGGTCACTTTGTTGAGCATCTGGGAAGGTGTATCTACGCGGGAATATATGAGGAAGATTCTCCTCTTTCTGATGAGAGAGGTTTTAGGAAAGATGTCTTAGAGGCAGTAAAAAACATAAGATGCCCTCTTTTAAGATGGCCGGGGGGTAACTTTGCCTCCAATTATCACTGGGAAGATGGAATTGGTCCAAAAGATCAAAGACCAGTACGATTTGATCTTGCCTGGAATAAAGAGGAGACAAATAGATTTGGCACCGATGAATTCATTGAGTATTGTCAAGCAATAGGAGCAGAGCCTTATATCTGTGTTAATATAGGAACTGGTAATTTAGATGAGGCTATCCATTGGTTAGAATATTGCAATAGCACCGGAAATACCTATTACGCAAAATTACGGGCAAAAAATGGTCACCCAGAGCCCTACCGGGTCAAATACTGGGGTGTAGGTAATGAAAACTATGGAGAATGGCAGGTGGGTTATAGATCAGCAAAAGAGTATGCTAAGGTTCTAAGAGAATATGCCTACTTTATGAAAGTAGTTGATCCGACTATAAAAATCATTGCCGTGGGGGCAGATGAGCCGGATTGGGATCTGGAAGTAGTCAAAACTGCCGGAAAATATATAGACTACATTTCCAATCATCAGTATCTGGGCTCAGATGACTATTATGAGACAGTTGCCTCTGTGTACTGGGTCAAAAAAAGGCTAAAAGTTCTAAAGAGTGTGATAGAGATAGCTCAGCCTTTAATGAAAGAAGAAGAAAAAGTAAAGATTGCTCTTGATGAGTGGAATATCTGGTATAGAGGCAATCAGGAAAATGACCTGGAGGAAAATTATGCTCTGAAGGATGGATTATTCGCCGCTGGAGTGTTTATAGTGTTGCATAGATTGTGTCAGAGTGTAACTATGGCTAATCTTGCTCAGCTGGTAAATGTGCTGGGAGCTATTCACACAGATAAAGGTGGCCTTTATCTTACCCCCATTTATAGAGCTTTTGAACTTTTTGTCAATCATACAGGGGAAATCGTATTAGATACTTTAGTTAAATCAGAAACTTACAACATTGAAGGGAAGGCCCATTTTGGTCGGCGAGAGTTTGAACTAGCCAATCTTCCCTATTTGGATGCTTCAGCCACCTTGAGCACAAGCAAAGATAAGTTATACATTGCTGCGGCTAATTACGACAAAGAAGAAGGTATAGAGTGCCCTATCTTCTTAGGAGGCTTTTCTCCCTCTGCCGAAGCTAGAATCTATGAGCTGAGTGGACCTGATGTAACGGCCACAAATGACTTTGAAAATCCTGAAAAGGTTAAGATTAAAACTGGAATGATTAAGAACGCGGCCTCTAAGTTTAACTATAGCTTCCCTCCCCATTCCTGTACGGTGATTGAACTCAATGTAAAATAAGCAGATTCCTGGCCTCCTTTTCAATTCTTGACATCCTCTTTCCTTATGTTAAACTCAATCTAGTTGTTAGTTCATCGTCGTTCATATCCCCACACCTTAATCCTCTCCCCTCAGGGGAGAGGAAACCGTGATTTTCCCGATGAACTACAAACAATGAACACAAAAAGAGGGAGAGCAAAAATGGACAAGAAAAGGAACTCTTCGGATGCTGATAGGACTACTGATACTGCAACAAAAAAATTTCAGGTAGGAGGACAGGCGGTAATAGAAGGAGTAATGATGCGCTCTCCTAAATCATTCACTGTAGCTGTGCGAAAGAGTGATGGCCAAATAGTGATGAAAAAGCAGCCCTATGTTGCTCTCACCGAAAGATTTAGATTTTTGAAGATTCCCATCATTAGAGGAGCAGTAGTTCTGATTGAATCTTTATACCTGGGAATAAGAGCTCTTAGTTTTTCGGCCGAAGAGGCCATGGATGAAGAAAACCCCGAGACAAGAACTTTTGGCAGCAAGCAAGAAAAAAAACAGGGAATATTTGTTACTTTTTGGCTAATTTTGTCCCTGCTACTGGGTTTTGCCTTAGCCCTATTTATATTCTTCTACCTTCCTTTAGTTCTGGTAGAGTTAACCGGGGTCAAGGGGGGATTCTTATTTAATCTCATTGATGGTTTGATTAGAATAAGTTTCTTTATAATATATATCTGGGCTATTAGTCTGTGGAAAAGTATGAGAAGGGTCTTTGAATATCACGGTGCCGAGCACAAGAGTATTTTCACTTTTGAAGCAGGAGAAGATTTAACTCCTGAAAACACAAAGAAATATTCCACTCATCATCCTGGATGTGGAACAAGCTTTCTTCTCATAGTAATGGTAATTAGTATCCTGGTATTTATGTTTTTGGGCAGGCCGCATGGCATCTCCGGGCGTTTAATGAGACTGCCTTTTGTCCCCCTGATTGGCGGTATATCCTATGAATTAACCAGATTATCCCGCAAGAAAAGGAATAGTAAGATTGTTAAAATATTAATTGCTCCCGGTTTATGGCTACAAAAAATCACCACTAAAGAACCCGATGAGAAACAACTAGAGGTAGCCATCGCCGCCTTGAAAAGTGCCCTGGAATAGTATCCATAGTTATATTTCTCCAGGAAAAGATGGAATCACCCCAGAATTATCAGTACTCTCCCCAATCAGCAAAAAAACCAACTCCAAACCTTGACATACTCCCCTCTTATGCTAAACTCTCTCTAGTTCTTAGTCCATTGTTCATAGTTCATTGACCTGCTAGCCCGTTGGTTAGTTAAATGGTTAATTCTCACCCCAAAGGAGAGAGCACTACTAACGTAAGTACTCACTGAACCACGTCATTGCGAACGAAGTGAAGCAATCCCGGTTTTACTGCTCGGGACAAACTCCGTAATCTTATGTGATTGCTTCGGCTGTTTTCAACAACCTCGCAATGACAGGAAGGGATATGCTTGACTAAATCTACTCACCGATTAACCACTCACTATTTACCATCTTGTTGCTTTTTGTCGATGAACTAGGAACAATGAACTATGAACCATTACTGATATAGATAGACGGAAGGGAAGATAAGGAATGGATAAAGATATCCATCTAGTAGGACTGGATTTAGGGTCAATAAGCGTAAATGCTATAGTTATAGATAAACAAGGAAAAATTGTTTATGAAGAAAATTACCGACGTCATAGCGGTAAGCCCCTGGAAGCAGCCAGGGAAATCGTAAAGAAAATAACCCGAAAATATCCTTTTCAATATATGGTCACAACCGGCTCAAATGGAGAATACTTAAGCAAGGAATGGGAGCTACTCTATCTAGAAGAGATAATAGTCCAGGCTAAGGGAATCCACCACCTTCATCCTGAGACAAGAACAGTTATAGACATTGGAGGATGTGACGCCAAGTTCATCCAGATAAACAAAAGAGGGGAAGTCGAGGATTTTGGTATGAATTCAAGCTGTGCCTCTGGTACGGGCTCCTTCTTAGACCAACAGGCAAAAAGACTGGAGTTGGATATCGAAAAAGAATTCGCCCAGGAGGCTTTAAAATCAGTTAACCCGGCTCGTCTTGCTGCAAGATGTGCTGTATTCGCTAAGACGGATATGATTCACTTGCAACAGAAAGCAACTCCCACCTCTGACATAACCATGGGATTATGCGAGGCTCTGGCAAGAAGCTACAAAAGTAATATTGCTCGAGGTAAAGACCTCAAAGGTCCTATCTCCTTCCAGGGAGGCGTAGCTGCCAATCAGGCTATGTTACTAGCCTTTAAGAGGGTTCTAAAAAGAGAAGACATAACTGTTCCTGAGTACTTCTATTCCGTAGGAGCTCTGGGAGCAGCATTGGTTTTGCTAGAAAAAAGGCAAGTGAAACCATTCGATAAAGCTAATTTAAAAAAGGAAGTCTCCCTTATTCAAGAAAAAGAAGCCTTACCTAGACTTTCCCTGGATTACAAAAAAGAAGAGACAACCTCACTAGAAGAAGACTATCCGTTCCTGAAAGATGGCCAACTAATAGATGCCTATTTAGGAATCGATATAGGCTCAGTAAGCACAAATGTAGCAGTGATAGATAAGAAAAGGCATCTTTTAGCTAAGAGCTACCTACCTACGGCAGGAAAGCCCGTTAAAGTAGTACAAGACGGCCTAAGAGAAGTTAAGAGCAAAGTAGAAGGAAAGGTGCGTATTAAGGGAGTTGGGGTCACCGGCTCAGGTAGATATATGATTGGTGCTTTTGTCGGGGCAGATGTAATCAAGAATGAGATTACTGCCCAGGCCAGAGGAGCTTTGGATGTAGATTCTAAAGTGGATACAGTTTTTGAAATTGGCGGTCAGGACTCCAAGTTTATCAGCCTGGAAAAGGGAACAATAATTGACTTCACTATGAATAAAGCCTGTGCAGCAGGAACAGGTTCTTTTTTAGAAGAACAAGCGGAAGAATTAGGAATAAATATCAAAAAAGAGTTCGCCCAGACAGCTTTCTCCAGTGACAGCCCGGCTGACTTAGGAGATAGATGTACTGTATTTATGGAATCGGCTCTGTTCGAGCACCTGCAAAGAGGATTTCCCATCCCTCATCTGGTAGCCGGGTTAGCCTACTCGGTAGTCCACAACTATCTGAATAAAGTGGTGGAGAATAGAAAAATAGGAAATAATATCTTTTTTCAAGGAGGAACAGCCTGCAATAAATCTGTGCTAGCTGCTTTTGAAAAGATTCTGGGAAAAAGAATAACTGTCCCGCCCCATAACGAGGTCCTGGGTGCCATTGGAGCAGCCATTGTGACTACAGAAGAAACAAAAGGGGAAAGCAAATTCAAAGGATTCGCCCTGACTGAAGCCGATTACCGAATAGAATCTTTTGTATGCCAGGATTGCCCTAATCATTGCAAAGTAAATCAGGTTTGGATTGAAGGAGAAGAGAAACCGTTAACTTATGGAGATAGATGCGATAAGTATAGTGGTAAAGAGGGAAGGAAAAAAATAAAGGGAGTCCCTAATCTGTTCAAGGAAAGGGATAAACTTCTTTTTGCCAGACAAAAGAGATTGCTTCGCTCCGCTGGCAATGACAACAAAAGGAAAAAAATTGGGATACCACGTTCCCTACATACTTACGAGCTTCTTCCTCTGTGGGAAAGCTTTTTCACTGAACTTGGCTATAAGGTAATCTTATCAGACAGAACCAACGACGGCATTATTCACCAGGGAATAGAAATAGTAGTTGCCGATACCTGTTTTCCTATAAAAGTAACGCATGGTCATGTTCTAAATCTATTAGAGAAGGACTTAGACTATATATTCATACCCAGCATAATTGACTTTGAAAAAGGGGACTCTCAGTCAAAAAGGACTTATAACTGTCCCTGGTCTCAAAGTATCCCCTACTTTATTAATGCCACTATTAAAAGAGAAAACTACTCCGTCAAATTCCTGGAACCAAATATATCCTTCAGGGAAAGCACGGATGAAGCATTAAGAAAGATAGGGAGTCTCTTGAATGAGACTCCTTCTGAAATTAGAAAGGCTAGCCAGCTAGCTCGGAAAAGACAATATCAGTTTAGTGAGGAGCTAAAAAAGAAAGGCCAGGAGGTAGTAGACAATCTGGGCAAAAAAAAGGGATTTGTAATTATTTCCCGTCCCTATAATGGTTGTGACCCAGGACTTAATCTAGACATAGTGGAAAAAATGAGAGAACTGGGAATGCTGGCTATCCCTATGGACTTTCTAGATTTAGACCCTTCTCTGATATCTCAAGATTACCCCAATATGTACTGGGCATACGGCCAAAAGATTCTTGCTGCTGCTAGAGTAATAAAGGAAACAGATAATCTCTATCCTATCTATATTACTAATTTCGGCTGCGGGCCAGATTCTTTTATCTCTAAATACTTCGCTGAAGAGATGGATAGACCCTTCCTGGAACTGCAGATTGATGAACACAGCGCTGAAGCTGGGATTATAACCCGACTGGAAGCTTTCCTGGATAGTATTCAAAATAGGAAAATTGCTCAAGAAAAGATTTCAAAAGAATTCTCCTTACCTCTTCTAAAAGATAGCCAAAGAACCATCTACATTCCTTATATGGATGATCACTCCTACGGCCTTAAAGCAGCCCTGGAAGCTCTGGGGAAAAAAGCAGAGGTTATGCCTATCAGCGACTTAGAATCCCTACGGGAGGGGCAAAAATATACCACAGGTAGAGAATGTTACCCTTGCATCCTGACTACCGGAGATATGATTAAAGTAATAAATAGAAATGGCCACAGAACAAATAAAATAGCTTTCTTTATGGGTACAGCTCAAGGACCTTGTAGATTCGGTCAGTACCAGAAGTTCCAACAACTACAGGTCCTGAAAAGACTAGGTTATAGTGACATTCCTATCATTTCTCTCGATTCAGAAAATAGCTATGGTGGCTACGGAGCAAAATTTACCAAGCTTGCCTGGGAAGGGATTGCTGCCATTGATATACTGCGTAAAGCCCAAAGATTAATCAGGGTAGATGAAATAGACAAGGGAGAAACAAATAGAATATATCTAAAGTATAGAGACCAAATTTGTAAATTAATCAGTCAGGGGAAAGGCCTTAAGAATCTTATGCAGGAAGCGGCCCAGGCTTTGAGAAATGTAAAAAGGAAAGATAGCGACAAGCCAGCAGTGACTGTAGTGGGAGAGATATATGTAAGACATAACCCCTATAGCAATATATTCATTATCGATGAACTAGAAAGACTCGGCGTAAAAGTAGAATTAGCTTCAATGAGAGAATGGTTCATGTATACAAACCAGATGCACAAAGAGCTAACCTGGAAAGAGAAAGACCTGGTAAAATTAACTACTAACAGGATAAGAAATCTGTTTCAGGAAATAATAGAAAAAAGACTGGAAAAGCCCTTTAAAGATATAATAAAAGGATTTGAAGAGCCGCATATTGAGGAAGTTCTCCAGCTAGGAGAAAAATACCTGGATAGGTCTTTAAGAGGAGAAGCTATTTTGACAGTAGGAAAAACCCTCCATTCCATAGAAAGAGGAAGGGATGGCGTAGTCAATATAATGCCTTTTACCTGTATGCCAGGAAATATAGCCTGGGCTTTGAGTACTCAAATAGAAAAAGAGTATGCTAACTTCCCTATTCTTAATTTATCCTATGACGGTTCTCATCAGGCTAACTATTTGAACAAGATAAGAACATTTGTCTTCCAGGTGGAGACTTATCACAAACGAAAGGAAGTAGAGAGCAGGAGGTAAAATTGAGAGCACTAATAATATACTCGGAACATACAAGAAAGATGAAAGCAATCGTGCAAGCCATCTCCTCAGGCATCAGGAAGGGAGGTAATGATGTGGACGAGGTGAAAGTAGGGCGAGGAGAAAGTATAACCAGCCTCTATGTCTATGACATAGTCTATATAGGTAGTCCGGTTCTCGGATTCTGGGGAGGTAAATTCCCAGAAGCACTCGCCTCATATATTAAGAGCTGCAGCGGATTGGAAGGCAAGAAAACAGCTGCTTTCGTTACCCCCAGAATAATCGGAACAACCAGAACCTTGCGAAAAATTATGAAAACATTGGAGGAGAAAGGCTCAATAGTCATGGCTTTTCGGACTATCAAGAGTCTATCCGAAGCGAAAGACTTCGGAGATATCCTGTCCAGAATTCAAAAATGAGCTTAGACGATTTAAGAAAAATGATTGAGGAATATAAAGATTATGTTCTCAATATCAACTACCCTGAACAAGAAATCCTGAAGATGTTGACTTTGAGGGATGAAATAGAAAACCTTCTTCTCAATTTAGAAAAAAGAGGGACTGATCTAGAAGCGGATAAAGTAAGACTGGAGACCTTTGATACCATCATAAGAAAAAAAATGAAAATGGTCTATAGAAAACTAACTGCTTCTCTCAATCCCCTACCCTACCGAGAGGAAAGAAAGATTCCCCGCTCCCATTGGTGGTGGTATCTGGATGAGTTACTTAGAGAAAAAAGAGCTCAAGCAAGAAGAAGATGGCTTATCAGAGGAGGAACAGCTGCTGTTGCCCTGCTGGCTGTCTACATCATTCTTACCAAAATTGTCCCCCAGCCAAAACAATCATTTATTTATCAGGAGGAAGCAAACCAACTTTACCAGGAAGGTAGATTAGATGAAGCCATCAATGTCTATAAAAAGGCTCAAGATCTCGAGCCTGACAATAGCAGTATCCCTTTGATGCTGGGAATGATTTATGAGGATAAAGGACTACTGGATAGAGCGAATGATTATTTTGAACGTGCCAGACTATTATCTTCCCAAAAAATAGATTTCTATAACTCGCGTGGAATGGTCTATTTCCAAAGGGGTAAATTAGACAAGGCTACTCTCGATGTCAAGAAAGCTTTGGAGCTCGATCCTAATAGTGCTTTCTCCCACTTTCTTCTAGGAAGTATCTATGAGATGGAAAATAAAATTGCTGAGGCCATTGTTGAATACCAGATAGTCTCTGACTTAGACCAGAATCCCCAATTGACTGTTATGGCCCGTTTCAAGATGGGAATGATTATGCAAAGAGGCCCCTTGCGCTCCTTTGAATAAATGATGAAGAAGAGCAAACCACATTTATAAATAAATGGTGAATTAATGGAAAATATAAGACCTATATGGTTGGAGATTAATCTTGACGCTATTGCTCACAATGTAAAGAAGATAAGACAAATAGTTGGCAAGAATACCCAGATTATTGCTGTAGTCAAAGCAAATGCTTATGGACACGGGGCAATTGAGGTATCCGAAACACTCCTGGAAAATGGCGTTACTATGCTGGGAGTAGGCGTTATCGAAGAAGGAGTAGTCCTACGTGAAGCAGGTATTAAAGCACCTATTTTAGTTTGTGGACTCACTAAAGATGACCAGCTTGAACCTCTTGTTATGTACAACCTTTCCGCTACTGTTTGTAGGCTCAAAACAATACAAGCTCTATCCAGAATAGCAAGCAAGAATAAGAAAAAAGTACCTGTCCATATAAAAATTGATACTGGGATGGGACGATTGGGGATCCCTAGTCAAGATACTCTGAATTTCGTTAAGGAAATAGGTAAAATGAAGAATATAGAAATTGAGGGTATTTTCACTCATTTTGCCGCTACCAATGAAGAGGATGGGAATTACACCAGGAAACAATTTGAAAAATACAAGAAAGCACTCCTTGAGCTAGAAAGAGAGAGAATAAATATTCCTGTTAAGCATGTAGCCAATAGTACTGCTATCCTTAACTCATCCCGCTTCCATTTGAATGCGGTAAGACCAGGTATAATCGTCTATGGATTATTTCCTTCGCCTAGAACTAAACAGATAGTCCAATTAAGGCCAGCAGCAGAATTCAAGACCAAGATTATCTTCCTGAAAGAGGTTTCCGCTGGCAAGAGCATAGGATATGGAAAAACTTTTGCTACAACCAGGCCTACCAGGATAGCTACCTTGCCTGTAGGATATGCCGATGGCTACTCCTGGCTTCTCTCTAATAAAGGAGAAGTCTTAGTAAGAGGGCAGCGTGCTCCGATAATAGGAAGAATTTGCATGGACTTATGTATGATAGATGTGACTCATATTGGAAGAGTTCAAATCGGTGATGAAGTAGTCCTGTGGGGAAAACAGGGTTCGGAGATGATATCAGCCGAAGAGGTAGCCCAAAAAATGGGAAGTATTGTTTATGAAGTTATCTGTATGGTGGATAAGGAAAGAGTGCCTAAAGTCTTTATAAAGAATGGAAAACCGTTTAAGGTTAAGTCCTTGCTAGGGAATAGTTTACTTGCTGGATAAGAAAGTCAATATACTGCCGGGAAGGCGTTTTTGATTAGCTTAATATGGTTGGCTCTATTGTTATCCATCAAAATGCTTACCACATCAAAACGACAATTGGTATCTTTTATCCTCCGATGAGCAAGATAACCCAAAGCTAGTTTGCTAAGTCGTCGTCTTTTATCATAAGAGAGAGCTTCTTCAGGCAGGCCAAAATCGGTGGAACAGCGAGTCTTCACTTCCACAAACACTATGCTCTCATCTTCTTTTGCCACTATATCTATTTCCCCCAGACGGCTGCGATAATTCTTTTCAATTATCTGGTAGCCCTGCTTTCGCAAAAATTTTGCTGCTATTTTCTCTCCTCTGTTTCCTAGTTTCTTTCTTGTATCTACCATTCCTCATTCTCACCAAAAAAAACAGCGCTCGTTCCTGCGCTAATAGGAAACGCCCTTCAGGAGTCTTATTCGCCAGGGAGGCCAGTAGAGGAGAAATGCTTGCCCGACAATATTTTCAGCAGGCACAAACCCCCAAAAGCGACTGTCATCACTGGAGTCTCTGTTATCACCCATCATAAAGAGAGAATCAGAAGGAACTTTTATCGGTCCATATTCATCACGCGGAAAGCCTCTATTCCAGCTATCAGCATGAACAACATAGGGCTCACTTAAGAGCTTTCCGTTGATATAGACCTTCTTCTCCTTGATTCTTACTTCATCGCCGGGAAGACCGATGGCTCTCTTAACAAAATTATCTTTAGGATTTAAAGGAAATTTGAAAACAATTATGTCTCCTCTATCCACATTATCTAAATCATAAAAAAGCTTATAGGCTATAATTCTATCCTTTATCTGAAGATCTGGTTTCATAGATCCGGTGGGAATCCAGAATGACTGTGCAACAAAGGTAATTATTACAAAAGCAAGGAAAAAAGCGATAACTATAGTCTCCACAGTCTCCTTTGCCCAGGATAGAAACTTGGCTCTTTTTTTCATTTTCCCACTTTATTCCTCAAATAGGATAAATTAGCTCTCCTCGCTTTTCCTTGCTTAACTACCTCTATTTTTTTTATTAAGGGTGAGTGCAAAGGGAATATTCTTTCCACTCCTATGCCAAAAGAGACTTTTCTTACAGTAAAAGTCTCCCTTATTCCCCCTCCTCTTCTGCGAAGAACCACTCCTTCAAAGATTTGAGTTCTTTTTCTCTTTCCTTCGTGAATGTCAAGATGTACAGCCACTGTATCACCGGGACAAAACTTGGTGATATCCTTCTTCATTGCCTCTTCTTCTATCTTTTCAACCTTAGTCTGCATTCTAACCTGCTCCTTTTCTCAATGTTCTGTCCGTGCTCTCTTAATCTGCTCTAGCATTTCTTCTTCTTCTCGGCTAAGCTTAGCTGTCTTTAACAAATCAGGACGTTTTTTAAAGGTGTTTTCTAATTTCTTTTTTTTTCGCCATTCTCTAATTTTCTGGTGATTACCAGATATAAGTACTCCCGGTACCTTCCATCCTCTAAACTCAGCCGGTCTGGTATAGTGAGGATAATCTAGAAGTGTTTGATAGAAGGAATCTTCACGTATCGAATCTTTGCATCCGAGAACCTCCGGGAGCATTCTAGCTATTGCATCTACGATAACCATAGCCGCTAGTTCTCCTCCGGTCAGAACAAAATCACCTAAAGAGAGCTCCTCGTCTATGAGGTGCTCCCTCACCCTCTCATCAACTCCCTCGTAATGTCCGCATATAAAAATTAAGGCCTCCTCTTGGGCCAATTCCTTAGCTTTTTCTTGAGCAAAGGGTTGACCCTGGGGAGACAACAGAATAACCTTCCAAGAAGATCTTTTCTCTTCCTTAACTTTCTCCACTGCTCGGAAAAGAGGCTCTGGTTTCATCACCATACCTGCCCCTCCTCCATAAGGAAGATCGTCTACCGTTCTATGTCTATCACCAGTGAAGTCTCGTAAATTATGAAGATTAATCTCCAGAATTCCCTTTTTTCTTGCTCTTTTAATCATACTTTCATCAAAAGGGCCCCTAAACATAGAAGGGAACAGAGTTATAATATCAATCCGCATGCTAGGTTCTTATTTTGTCTCCTCTTTTGTCTCCTCTTTTGTCTCCTCTTTTGTCTCCTCTTTTGTCTCCTCTTTTCTCTCCTCCAAAATCTCTACCATTACTCTCTTCTTTAGCTTGGCTGCTGCTGCACCTACAATTGTCCGTAGAGCATTAGCTACTCTACCCCCTCTTCCTATCACTTTGCCCATATCATCTTTAGCCACAGAAATTTCCAGCAAGATAACTTTCTCTGCTTTTATTTCCTGCACCTCCACCTCATCGGGAGAATCCACTATCTGCTTGATGATGTACTCAACTAATTCCCGCATTTCAACCTCCTTCTCTTACTAATCAGACCGATTTCATTACTCGTATCTAGTATTGAGTATATCTATCGCACTGTATTACACAATACACATCACGATTCACGTATTTCATCTGGAGAAAGAATAGAGAAATTCATCAGTAATTTTCTTACTGAGTTAGAGAGTTGAGCTCCTTTGTTAATCCAGGACAGGACCTTTTCTTTATTTGCCTCCACCTTCTTCGCTCGTGGATCATACCATCCCAGCTTTTCAATAAACTTTCCTTTTGGCGAACAACGAGAATCTACCACCACTATACGATAAAAGGGGACCTTGTTAGCTCCCATTCTTCGCAGTCGAATTTTTGTTGCCACCGAGTTCTCCTTTTTGAATATTTTTCAATCGGAGTATTGCTTTTTCTGGATCAGATGCATTGAATACAGCCGTGCCGGCTACTAAAATAGAAGCCCCTGCCTCTATAACCTTGGCTGCTGTCTCCTGATTAATCCCTCCATCTACTTCAATTTCTAAAGAGAGTCTTCTCTTCTTAATAATTTCCCGTAAATCTCTTATCTTAGGGATTACAGAAAAAAGAAGACTTTGTGAACCAAATCCCGGATTAACTGTCATCGCTAGAACTAGATCTACTTCAGAAATGACATACTCTAACTCCTGCAAAGAAGTAGCAGGACTCAAAGCTACTCCCACCTTCCGTCCTTTTTCTTTTATAATAGTAACTAACCTATCCAGATGTAAAGATGTTTCTACATGAACAGTAATTAAATCTGCACCCGCGTCAATAAAAGGGTTAATCCATTCTTGGGGATTATCCACCATCAGATGTATATCAAAAAGAAGGTTAACCTTCTTTCTTAGAGAGGCAACCAATCCAGGACCAAAAGTTATATTGGGCACAAAGTGCCCATCCATTATATCAAAGTGAAGACTATCTACTTCTCGTTCTACCCTGCTTATTTCCTGGTAAAGACAACTAAAGTCAGCAGCTAGTATAGAGGGTGAAATCTTCACCCTGTTCGTTACTCTCTTATCCTTATTCAACTTCCTCTGTTTTAACCAATTTATTATCTATATATACTTTGATCTCTCCCTTTCCAACTACTCGAGAGACAATCAATACCTTCTCTCCTGGTCTTCTTTGCCCATAGTCTATACCTCTTTCCCCCCGGCTATCTATAATTACTACTCGAACTTCCTTGTTCGTCAGCCCAGGAGGAACTTCTACTGTAGTCATTATCCATTCTGCTTCAGGAGATAAAGAGTGTTCTTGCTCATAAAACGTACTCACTGTTAACTCAATGGGAGTTTCGGAATCAATCATAGTGCCTGGAGAAGCCGATTGATAAAGAACCGCTCCTTCTTCGCCTAAAGAAGGAGACTCTTTTATTTTCCCAATTTTCAAGGATAACTTATCACAGAGCTCTCTTACTTCCTCAATTTTGCTCCCGACAAAGTCAGGCATATAAAATTGAAGATTTTTGGCTCCTAAACTTACCAGGATGTTTATCCCCTTCTCTACATCTGTCTCTGTCTGGGGAGAAGGATCCTGAGAAATGATCTCTTCTTGAGGGATTTGGGTATAGGAATAACTCACTATACCAATCCTTAATCCCCTTTGAGCAAGATAGATATTTGCTTCTCTTTTCCTTTTTCCCACAAGAGAAGGAGTTATTACTAATCGTGCCCCCCCACTAACAAAAACTCTAATCTCTCTGTCTTTATGTACCTTGGTTCCCGGAGCAGGAAATTGAGAAATAATAATCCCTTCAGGAGCTTGAGAAGAGTATTTCTCACCCATTAACTTCAAGGATAAATCTTGCTCTCCTAAGAGAGCAAGGGCCTTCATCATCTCTTTACCCACAACAGAAGGAACCTCTATTCTCTGAGGAGGCACCAATATCCTTAATGTCAAAAAAACCATGCCTAATGATAACCCCACCAAGCAAGCAAGAATCCCCGCCGCTTTCAGTAGTGATTTTAACCACCGAAGCAATTCTACTCCTCTAGCCCTTTCTTAGCCTTTTTTGTCAATTCTGAAAATTCGGAGGGATTACTTATGGCTAGTTCAGAAAGAACCCTTCTATTCAGATTAATATTAGCTTTTCCCAATCCTTTAATGAAAAGAGAATAGGAAAGTCCCTCTTTACGGACAGCCGCATTGATTCTGGTAATCCAAAGCCTCCTAAACTCTCTTTTCCTTCTCTTTCTCCCCTTATAACTGGCAGAAAGTGCTTTTTTTAAAGCCTCGCTAGCCAGAACATAAAGCTTGCTCCTTCCTCCTCTATATCCCTTGGCAAGCCTTAAAATCCTTTTTCTCTTTTTAGTATGGATTATGCCTCTCTTAACTCTAGCCATTAAAACCCCCACCTTTACTTCGTATCTCGTTGTTCGTATTTAGTATCTCGCAAAAATGCTTTAAGACATAAAGCGCAATGCCCTTCATCCGATTGTCCAATCAGCTTCTCGTTAGAGTATCGGATAAAACCTTAAAGCCATAATATTTAGCGTTCACTCTACGTTATGCCATTAATTTCTTAATTCTTGTCACATCTTTTTTATTTAATAAAGTGCTTTTTCTCAAAGCTCTTTTCTTTCTGGAAGATTTCTTTTCTTTTAAGTGTCCCGTACAAGCCCTATTTCTTTTTATTTGTCCTTTCTTGGTTGTCTTGAACCGTTTCATTGCTCCCCTATGGCTTCTAATCTTTGGCATCTACCTCTCCTTCTAGCTCGATACTAGATTCTGGATGCTCGATCCTCGTTTTTCCCTCATATTTATTGTGAGGTTTAATTAGCTACCTGCCATCCGCAATTTTGGAACGTTGAACGTCTAACTTAGGTTCTTCTTTTGCGAGTATCGAGAATCTAGAATCGAGTACCTAAAACATTGAACTTTTTCTTTATCGAAACTTAGCGATATATTTAAATATGAGATACCATTTTCAACTAATGGGGTTTATCTAATTTCGGCATCAGATATTGCTCTATAACCCTGCGGCTCATAGATGGACGTGTTTCAGCTTTTCCTACTTCTTCTATTTCCTTGCTGGCCCGTTCCAGAATTTTTTTTCCTTGCTCCTGGTAAATCATCTCTCTTCCCTTAAACCTAAGAGAAAGCTTTACCCGGTATCCCTCTTTTAAAAACCTACATATTTTCCTTACCTTCACCTCAAAATCATGCTCTCCAATCCTATAGCTTAATCTTACTTCTTTGATAGTATTGACTGACTTCTTCTTAGCCTTCTTTTTTCTTTTTTCCTGTTGATATTTGTACTTTCCGTAATCGAGAATACGACAAACAGGAGGATCAGCTTGAGGAGCTACCTCCACTAAGTCCTGTCCCTTTTCTTGAGCAATTCTTAAAGCTTCCTCCCTAGAAAGAATACCCGCTTGCTCCCCTTCTTCGTTGACAAGTCTTACTTTTTTTGCTCTTATTTGGCTATTTACCCTAATCTTACCCTCCCTTGTTCCAACTAGTATATCGTTGTTCGTAACTTGTATTTCGATGCTTGATACTGGATACTCGTCTTACTTTCGTCTCTCATCCCTTGTTTTTGCCTTTTTTTGAGATACTAGATACAAGATACGGTTCTTGATTTACCATTTACTGGCAACTATTCACTAATTGGTGCCCAGTGCTGGACTTGAACCAGCGACCTCTTGCATGTCAAGCAAGCACTCTAACCACTGAGCTAACTGGGCTTGGAGGCGGCACCCGGATTTGAACCGGGGAATAAAGGATTTGCAGTCCTCTGCCTTGCCACTTGGCTATGCCGCCTGGATTATTCCCCTTTAGCCTGATTTAATTACTGCTCTAGATCGTTTCCGGACGATTCTTCCTCTACACTCTCCTTTAAAGGAGTCATCCTGCATTCTCCGTTAAAAAAAGCCCCTTCCGCAATAGTCAAATCGGAAGCCTTTACCTTCCCTTCCAAGCTTCCTGACGGAAAAAGTTCTACTTTTTCCTGACAATCAATATTCCCTATAACTTTACCACTAATATTTATCGACTTAGCTCGAATATTTGCCTTTATGAAAGCATCTTTTCCTATAACAACATCTCCCTCAACTGCAATCTCTCCTTCAAAATTTCCGTCGATACGAACACTTCCTTTGTCTTTTAGGGTTCCTTTAAATTCTGTTCCTTCCCCTATGATACTAGCAGTTTTGACCTTCTCTTTATCGCCAAACATCTCTCATCTCCTTATTCCAAGATTATACCTACTTCACCTCTCCCAGGGGCTCCACCATTAACCCTAAAGGATCAACGGTTTTTCCTTCGGACCATACCTCGAAATGCAAATGCGGTCCCGTACTGTGGCCCGTGCTACCCACTCTTCCTATGACTTCTCCCTTATCCACCCGTTGTCCTTCTTTTACCACAATACGAGAAAGATGACCATACACCGTTTGATATCCATGCCCATCATTCATCTCGATCCTTAAGCCGTAGGCACTTTTCCACCCAGCAGAAACAACTTTCCCCTGAGCAGAAGCTCTCACTTCTGTACCCCAGGGCGCTACAATATCAATGGCTTGATGAATCTCTTTCTTCCTGGTAACAGGATTTACTCGTGGACCATAGCCGCTACTAATCCATCCCTGAACAGGAAAAATATTGGGAGTAGAAGCAAATAAATCTTTCTTCTGGCGGACAATCTTTTCTACTTCTTCAAAACCTCTCCCACGTCTTTCAATCTCATTTTCCAGAAAAACAGCACTTTCCTCAATTCTCTCAATTAGGCGAATGGGAAGTAATTCTTGGTCACCTACTTGCATGACTTCTTCCAATAGAGAATAATCCTGCGGACCCCCCTTGCCTAACTCCTTATTTGTCTCTGCGCTTCCCCCCACTCCAGCCAAAATCCTTAACCTATCCTCTAATTTTTTTAGTTTCTCCATCTCCCCATTAAAATTGCTGATCTTCTGAGCCAGAGAGAGGATTTCCTCCTTCTGAGTTTGATTTGTTACCTCCAACTCATCAAGCCGAGCTACTTTATACCTCATCTGTCTATAATCATTAATAAAAAAAGACAAAGATAAAAAACCTGCCACTATTGCTGTCAGAACTAAAGAAAAACTAATTTTCGAAATTGTGATCTGTCGCACTCCCCTTTCTGAATGGGGAATCAGCATCAAGGTGAAGATTTCTCTTCTTTTTTTCTTTTTTTCCATTTTCACCTCCTTTGAAATCTTTATTATTTTCTTTCCCTATTATTCTATGCCCCGCCTTTCATCCTGTGAGTCGCATTAATTATAGCACAGAAAAGAAGAATGTAAAGGTCTCCTTCTTATACATTACTTATAGGGACTTAAAGAATAACATCTTATCGAGTGTTTGTCAATACAGCCAACTCGTTGGTCTGTTTGCTATAGGAGGAAAGATTTGCTACAATAGAATTGAATCTCGATACTCGATACTGGATACTCGCCTTGGCCT
>JABUBM010000082.1_pt1 | contig 20335 bp, 20 predicted proteins | sample 7240321 | NCBI WGS metagenome assembly JABUBM01 (sample SAMN07256344, study PRJNA390944) | subsurface metagenome | isolation source: Methane hydrate marine sediment | place: Pacific Ocean: Eastern North Pacific, ODP site 1244 | collected 2002
GGGTCAGGGGTCTTTGCCCTGTCCTGCCGTAGTGATAAGGGTTTCCTGCTTTTTAGCGATACTATTTTTAGGGGTCAGGGTCTATATTCAAAACGGAAGAAACGGAAGAAATATCGATAAAAAGAAAGGGTTAGGGGTTAATGTAAGGAATGTAAGGTTTATCTTACAAAAAAAGGGGGGATCGATGTAAGAAAAGGTTACATTTTAGATAGACAAAAATAGACATTTTAAGATTAAAAATTTTTCGTAAATTATAAAATTGCCTGGTAGTATCAAAGCTCTTATAATTATAGGGTTTCAGGGAATAAAGAAGAAAAATTTTAGTGCATTTAATTGCCGAAATAGGGGGTAGATTATTCTTTAAATAAACTAAACCAAGACTATACCGGGACTATACCAAAAAAGGAATAAAAAGGGTAAATTATATTAGGATATATTAGGAAATTCGGGGGGTAGAATATTAACAAAAATTAACATTTCATTTATGAAAAAGATCAGTGCAGGGTCAGTAAAAAAGGGGGTAGAACTGCCTTCTTTTTTTATCCGGATAAAAGCGATCCTTAAATAAGGTTGTGGCGGAAACCGGGTAGGGGGTTTCTACCAGTAATATCTATAGGGCAAAAAGGGGGGGTTATTGCCCGGTTATAGACAATTATAAAGCTGTCCAGGCAAGTATTATGTAAAGTGAAACTATTATAGCTAACTATCCCTTATTAGATAAGGCTTTTAGCTAAAAAACTACGCTATATATGGGGGTATATTCTAAGGGCAGAAAAAGCTAAAAAGGCAGTTTGAAACCCTTATAAACAAAGGGTTTTAGCAACGTCCTATAACAGGTGTTATGTAAAGTAAATAGTTGTTGACAGATATAAACTTTTGTTATATAATATTAAGTGGTATAATTCTAATTAAAGGAGATGATTCAGAATGCTTACCTTATACGAGGTAGCAGAAAGATTAAAACTGCATTATAACACGATATATTATTATGTTAGATCAGGGGAATTAAAGGCGATCAAATTCAAGAGGGTTTACCGGGTAAGAGAACAGGAATTAGAGAAATTTATCAGAGGCAAAAGTTTTAAGGTGGCAAAAGAGAGGGCTAAATCAATCTAAAATAAAGGGGATAATGAGGTTAAATTTAAAAACTCTAAAAAAAATTTTGCCTTCTTATAAGTGGGAATTGAAGAAGGCTTGACCGAAAAAAAGAGGAATGAGCATTAAAAATTTAGGGAAGGGGTGATAAATAAAAGTTATGAATACCAGGGAAGAAATTATTAACCTTTTATCTAAGAGTAAAAAGCCTTTGGGTCCTAAAACCATTGCCCTCGAACTTAAAAAAAGTAGTGTGAATGTAAGGAAGATTTTATCTAACTTATACAAAGAGGGAAAGATTGCCAGGGTTGGTTATGGTGAGTATATAGCAAGTGTGAATGTAGGTAAAAGTGTGAATAAAAGTGTGAATGTTAAGACTCCAGAGGCAAAGAAGTTAATCAATAGGGAAATCAATAAATACCGAAGAACTTATTTTCAGAGGCTAAAAATAGAAGATCCTGAGGCCTACGGAAAAATGAGAAAAGCGAAAAACCGATATCTCAGAGATTGGCGGGCCAGGAATCCAGACTACAATAAGAATTGGCTAAAAGAATATTATAAAAAATATCCGGAGAGGGTGAGAGAGTATCAAAAAAGATACTGGCTTAAAAAGGCTCTATCCCAGGCAGGCAGTTAGAAAAAGAATTTAAAAGAAGGTGATAAATAATTTTATGGTAGCCACAAAATTTATTATTAAATTATACCAGGTCATCTCTGATTTTATTCTAAATCATTTATGCGCTAAAGCGAAGTGGAATTGAATCTTCAGGATTCGTTATTTAAGCTACCCAGGATAGATATTCAGGCTGTTCTGGGGCTATTTTAGGGATATATGCACATCTTCATAAGCGAAATACAGAGAAACCTTACCAGGGGGCTAAAAAAGGGCTATAAAGAGCTTTGAGGAATTATCGATTAATAAGGGGATAAAATCAATTATGAAAATAAAATTTAGTGATCCGGCGCAGGCCTGGGTTGCTATTGTAATAATACTGGCAGGGATAGTTTATCTGATATATAAAATAGGGTAATTCGGTTTTAGATAAAGAGAATTGATTCCCGGCGGTCCGGCTTAATTCCAATTCCCCGGATTGCCGGTCCCCCTGTCCCCTTAAATAAATGTTTTTTAGGGGGGGCAGGGATATTTAAAAAAGGAGTAAATAATTAAATGAAAATAAACAAGAATTTAAACAGTAGCCTTCACCGGCTGACCAAAAAAAGCAAGGACAGAAACGAACGAAAAAGCATCAAAGAAAGGAACTATCTTAAAATAAAATTATACAATCTTCGGGGTCAGGTTATAGGAAATATAGGACAAGGGGAAAGCGTGGACTATAACGAACTATTATCAAAAAAAAAGGCGGTGATCTAGAAATGAAAAACAGGAATCCTAAAATGGTGGAGATTCTAAACGATAGGGATTTAAAATTTAAGTGTAAAAAATGTGGCCAGGTTTGGTTTCCTAGATCTAAAAGAATATCCTGGCAATGTCCGAATGGCTGTAAAGAAAAAGATTTAAAAGAATAATTAAGGTGGGCAGGGAAAGACCCTCAAAATAAGATTTAAAAGTTGAATCCTTAACAATCTTATTCTTTGGACCTTCCCCGGCCCTTCTATCTTATCATAAATAAGAAAGAAGGTAATAGAATGATATATTTTTTAGGGGTAATTTTTCTGTTGTTCACAGCTGGAATAGTCTATCTTGCATTTAAAAAGCCAGAAAAGCTGACCAAGAAACAAAGGGATTCTGTAAGAAAAAAATCGGGTAGGTTAAGGTGGTGAACATAAAAATATAGGGGAGTGGTTTAAAGAATGAAAATAAAGCTAAAGGCTTTAGAAGAAACCAGGTCTTTCTATAAAGTGGAATTGAAGAAGGGAGGCCTGACCGGAAAAAAGAGGAAAGATTACTTAAAGGCTTTAAAGTCTATCGAAAAAATCATTAAGGAAGAGAGAAAGCCGGGGAAAAAATTAAAGCATAAAAGATTTATTGCCTATGATCATAAAACAGTATTTCATAATAACAAAAGTTATAGAGGTTATTAAAAGTATCCCGGTAATCTGACTTTCAGTCGGTGCTTTTAGTTGGATTGCCGGGCCCTGCTCCCCTTCTTTTTTTACCCTGTCTAAGGGGAGCAGGTAAATTTTGCCAAAAAATGTGGAGGCAAACTAGAACTGGTTCTCAAAAATAATGCTACTGAAAATAGGGAAGTTGGAAGGTTTTATATTAAAATGAAATTTTCAAAATACATTTTTGCGATTGACTCACATACTATGGGGGAACCAACAAGAGTTGTTATTGCTGGCATTCCTTCTATTCCAGGTAATAGTATGATGGAGAAGAAAATATATCTTGAGAAAGAGTTAGATTATGTTAGAAAACTTCTAATGCTAGAACCTAGGGGTCATAGTGGTATGTTTGGTTCTATATTAACTCAACCGGTAAATCCTTCTGCTGATTTAGGTGTTGTTTTTATGGATACTAAAGGATATCTCAATATGTGTGGACATGGAGTTATAGGGACAGTAACCGTATTCCTAGAGAGGAGATTCATTCCCATGAAAACACCGATTACAGAAGTTATTTTGGATACACCCGCGGGGCTGGTTAAGACCCAAGCTAAAATTTCTCATAGTAGAGTTGAAGAAGTGACCTTCCAAGGTGTGCCTTCTTTTGTATTTAAAACCGGCCACAAAGTTTTACTCCCCGAAGTAGGAGAAATAAATGTGGATATAGTTTTTGGAGGTAACTTTTTTGGAGTTGTTTCAGCAAAAGATTTAGGTATTAAAGTCGAGAGAGAAAATATTTCAAGATTAATTTATTTAGGTATGAGATTGAGAGAGGAATTAAATAAAAGTATAAAGGTAGTTCACCCGGAAAATAGACATATAAATTCTATAGATTTAATAGAAATTTATGATTCGCCAACAGATTCTGAAGCAAATTTAAAAAATTGTGTGATTTTTGGGAAAGGGCAGGTTGATAGATCCCCTTGTGGCACTGGTACCTGTGCCAAGTTAGCCGCCCTCTTTAGGGGAGGTAAAATTAAAATTAATGAAAAATTTGTATATGAAAGTATATTAGGGACCAAATTTAAAGGATGTATAGATAGTGAAACAAAAGTTGGAGATTTTCCCGCAATAATTCCTAAAATTACAGGGAGTGCTTATATTACTGGATTACAGCAGTTTGTTGTGGATGAAAATGACCCTTTAAAGTATGGTTTTACTTTAATGGAGGATTTTTAAAAAAGGGGAAAGTATGCGGATAAAAGAGCATCCCATTCTGAAATTTAATCAGAAAGAAAAAGTTAAATTCACTTTAGATGGGAAAGAATTAGAAGGATATAAGGGTGAGCCCATTGCTGCTGCCCTGGTGGCTGCCGGAATAAAAGTATTAAGCAGAAGCATTAAATATCACCGCCCCAGAGGATTTTTTTGTGCCATAGGAAAATGTTCATCTTGCCTGATGAAAGTAAATGGTAACCCCAATATCCGAACCTGTGTGACTAAATTGGAAGAGGAGATGAGGGTAGAAACTCAAAAAGGAAAAGGTGATTTCGATAAAAGGTGGTTTTCACAAAATATAAAATGAGTGACTATTCTTACAAAAAAAAGGAGGTGATAGGATTTTTTTAAATAATTATGTAATGGATTTAGGTCTAATGTTATGCTCAATTAATTTGCTAAGACGATCTGTTTTTTACGTATTTTAAAATAATTAAAGGAGAACTAAAATGAAAAGAATAAAATTTTTGTTAGTTATTAGTGTATTAGTATTAGTGATAAGTATATTTTCTTTAGGAGTAATGGCTGCTTCAACATGGAAAATAGCCCATGTTTGTGTGTCCGAACCTGATAATTCTTATCATGCTACCTGCTTGAAATTTAAAGAAATAGTTGAAGAGAAAACCGATGGAGGGATCAAATTTGAGATATACCCACAAAGACAATTAGGAAGTGATCGAGAAATTCTTGAGGGAGTACAAACTGGTCTGATTGAGGCAAGTGCTTCTACCCTAGGGCCAGCGAGTGCATTTGGTATAGAAATAGTTGATCTTTTAGAACTTCCTTTTCTATATAAAAATATAGAACATTTGGATGCAGTTCTCAATGGTCCTATTGGCAAAGAACTTTTAGATGGTTTTGAAAAAGTAGGGTTTAAAGCCTTAGGTTTTTTTGATGATGGGATTGCTAATTTTACTTGTTCTAAGAGACAATTACATAGTGCTGAAGATTTTAAAGGTTTACAGATGAGAACTATGGAAGCACCTATCAAAATTGCTACCATGAAAGCTTTGGGTGGTAATCCAGTTCCTATCGCTTATGCTGAATTATACTCAGCTCTTCAAACTGGAATAGTAGATGGTCAATCAAATGCTCATTGGGTAACTGTAGCAAGATCTCTTTGGGAAGTTCAAAAATATGTTTCGTGTACTCAACATTGTTGGGGAGGAGCTGTTTTATTAGTGAATCTAAAGAAGTTTAATGCTTTGTCTCTTGGAGATCAACAAATTGTTATTGAAGCTGGTAAGGAAGCATGCCAATACGGGAGAAAAATGGGTAGGGGAGCAGAGGATAAACATCTTCAAACTTGTATTGATTACGGAATGATTGTAGATTTACAACCTGACACCGGATCGATGAGAGAAGCAACAGAACAAGTTTATGAAGATATTTATAACAAACACCATGACTGGAAGCAGGTGATTTTGGAAATTAAGAAATTAGCCAGTGACTTTTAATTTACAATATGAAAGGGGATTATAGGGAATAAGATGGAAGCACCAGGGGTAAAAAAAATCGTTTATTTAAAAAGAAGTTTTCAGAATATTGTATATCAATTAGATAATGTTACAGAAATTATCTTATGGATAGGAGTAAGTTTAATTTTGTTTGCTGTTGTTTTTCATGTTATAGGACGTTACTTTTTTGGAAAAACATATATGGGTACTATGGAACTAATTAGATATACTATGATTTGGACTTCTATGCTTGGTGCTTCCAACGCTTTTACATCTGGAGAGCATATAGGTATGGAGCTTCTTAAAAATAAAGTTTCAAAGAGAACGTGGTGGTGGATCAGTATATTAGCCAATATATTACTTTGTATTTTTTTAATAGCAATGTTGATTGGGGGCACAAAGCTTTCCTTTATAAACTGGAATCAAATTTCTTTAGGTATGCAGATACCCATGTTTTATCCTTATTTGGCAATTCCGGTTGGAGCCTTATTTATGTTTTTTCATGTATTCCTGGACATTTTAAATACCATTACTTCTAACAAATTTATCTAACAACCATAAGTAAATTGAAAATTACCAAATAAATAAAGAAAGGCATAAAGTGTAGACAATGATGATATTACTTTTGTTTATTTTGTTTCTTATCTTTTGTTTCTGTGGTATTCCTATTGCTTTTTCTTTAGGAGTATCTTCGCTTGTATACCTTCTTTATCAAGGGATCTCCCCTATTCTTGTAGCCCAGAAGATGTTCACCGGAATAGATAGTTTTTTATTAACTGCAATTCCTCTTTTTATTTTGGCAGGCAATTTAATGAATACTTCAGGATTCACTAATGATTTAATAAAATTTTCTGAGCTTTTTGTGGGCCGAATTAGAGGAGGGTTAGCCTATGTAAATATTATAGTCTCCATGGTATTAGCATCTATGATCGGTGCTGGAGTTGCTGATACAGCAGCAGTTGGATCTATCTTAATTCCGGGGATGATCCGAGCGGGTTATAGAAAAGATTTTAGTACTGCTGTAACCGTGGTTTCATCAACTATTGGCCCAATTATTCCTCCAAGTATTGCTTTTATTGTTTATGGATCTATAACAGGTGTTTCTATAGGTGCATTGTTTTTAGCAGGGATCATCCCCGGAATTATAATGGGAATTTTGCAAATGGTAGTTGTTTATCGAGAAGATAAAAAATCACCATTACCACGGATCGAAGAAAAAATAATTGCTTCTGAGAAAGCCAAAATAATTAAGAATTCTATTTTTGCATTAATGATGCCTGTGATTATTTTAGGAGGAATTTTGGGAGGTTTTGTTACTCCAACTGAAGCAGCAGGAATAGCTGCTTTTTATATTTTTATTATAGGAGTATTTGTACGCCAAAATATATCATTTAAGGTATTCAAATCTGCACTAATTAAAACTGCAATTACCACCGGATCGGTGATGATATTAATGGGAACCGCAGGAATGTTTTCTTTTATCTTAACTACTCAACTGTTTCCTCAAAAGGTAGTCACTGCAATTTTGGCAGTAACTAGCAATAAAATTATGACCTTGTTATTAATTAATTTAGCTCTTTTAATTTGTGGTATGTTTCTTGATGTAATACCGGCTCTACTTATCACCACTCCAATATTTCTTCCTCTTATGGTGACGATGGGTATCAGCCCGCTTCATTACGGGGCAATTTGTGTTCTAAATTTAGTTATTGGATTGATCACACCACCAGTAGGTATGTGTTTGTTTGTAGGAGCAAATATTGCTAAAATTTCTATTGAAAAGGTTTCTAAAAGTCTTATTCCTTTTTTCATATCTGTCCTAATCGCTTTGATAATGGTAACTTATTGGCCTGCAATTTCTGTATGGCTTCCTACAATTTGTGGCTTTTGGGGTAAATAATTATATGGTATTGGTGGGTCGTCGGAATCATAGTAGCAGGAATAGCACTATATCTAATTTTTAAGAAAAAATAAAAGACCAAAAGGAATCGAATCCCGGCAATCCGGCTTTATTAAAGTTATTCAATAATTTTAATTTATAGGTGAAAGTTTTTAACGAAAATATCGATTTTACGCTTATGATTATACCTATTTAGAAAAAGACCCCCCTTAAAATGCAAAATTGAAGGTTTTATTTTAGCGAAATTAGCGAAAAAGCCTTTATCTTATAACTTTTAGTTATTTTTAAGATTTTTAGTAAATGGAAGGGGTTGATAATAGGCTATAAAGAATAAAGAAATGCGAACTAAGGCTATCAGGAGCGGTTTTGAGGGTATTCTGAGCAAGTTATTAATAAAATATAAAGGGGGATTTTAAATTATGAAAAGGAAATATTTTTTAGTAGGTTTAGTTTTAATATTAGCTATGTTTTTTATGATTAATACTTCCGGCATCGATGCAATGATGTATAAGATATTAGATAGCGAAGGGAATGTCGTTCGTATAGTTAGTAATCCTGTCCTGTCAATTAAAGAAAAAGAGGCGGGATATACTATTTCACCACCACCCGGGAAACAAGAATTTAAACAAGCGGAACCAGACAAAGTAAATAATTACAATTTTCTAAATACAACCTGGGGTATGAGCAGAGAAGACGTTAAAAAAATAGAAAAAGCCGGGTTTAAAGAGAATGTTGAGAATGAGGATTTGTTGCAATATAAGGGAAAAATGGAAGGCCTTGATTGTTATATGAATTATTCTTTTGAGGAGGGCAGACTTATGAGCACTTTCTTTATAATTCCTTCTTCCAGGGAAAATTTCAGTAAGCTTTTTAAATTTTATCTTGACGTCCAGCCGTATCTCAAAAAAAAATATGGGAGAATATTTACGGTTAAGAGCCTTGCCAAGGATAATGAAGACAAGACCTCATGGGATACCTCTCTTAGTAAGGTGGATTTGTTTATATCGAATATTGATAAGGATTGGTATTTGATTATTGATTGCAAGAGCAAATCAGAACCCGAACTCAATATAAAAAAGTGATGAAAAAAGAAAAGGCGTTTTTAGGGGTATTTAAGCATATTGCATAATGATTTTTAAGGAAGGTGAAAAAATTGAAGGAAGTTTCTTCTACTCCTAAATGGGTAACAGATTATTATGAAGATTTTATGCTAAAAGAAAGAACTAAATGCTTTAAAACTTGCTCAAAATGTGGGGAAATAAAATTGATATTTAAGTTTTCATTAGACAAGCGGAATCTTGACGGCCGGATTAGTGTTTGTAAAGCCTGCCGGAGCCTGGAAGGTCTAAATTATTATTACCATAACCGGGACAAGATACTAATTCAGGTTAGAGAATATCAGAAAAATAACAAAAGGGATCGGAGCATTTACTTCAAGAATTATCGGGAGAAACACGGGGAGCAGTTAAAAGAAAACGCTTCAAAATGGTATATGAGCAATAAAGAAGCGATTAGAGAACGAAACAATAAATATTATCAGGATCATAAAGAGGCTTGCCAAGCGAGGAGAGAGCTTTGGAGAACTAAAAATAAGGAAAGGATCAAGAAATACAATAGGGAATATAAGCGAAAGCATAAGGCAAGTTAGGCTATTTCAGATTAAATAAAATAAGGGGGTAAATAAATTGAAAAAAGTTGAATATAAAATAATACAGCATAAAGTTATCGAATGGGAATGTCCTAACTGTCAGAAGATAAATCAAAAAACTGTATATGCTCAAATTGATAATCCTTCTTTAGAATGTAGGTATTGCGGCAAAATTTTTAAAGGTCGGCAGAGGGGGGATTAGTAAAACAGTAATTAACTTTAATTCTAAAATGTGAGATTAAAAACTGGTAGCCTGGATTTTTAGCCAATTCCTTAATCCGGGTTGCCGATACCCTGCTCCCTTAAATAAACATTTTTTCAGAGGGGGCAGGGGATATTTAAAAAGGGGGTTTTAATAATGGACTGGTTTCTTCTTATTGGAGTTTTAGTTGTGGTAGTAGGGATAATTTATTTTTTGTTCAAAAAAGAAAAGAAAAAAAAGGGGGTTTAATTAAGTGAGTAATATGACTAAGACAGTTAGCTTTCTTTATAAACTGGCTAGGCAAGCTAATGATGTAAGAGTTATCACAAGCGGAGATCCGAAAAAGCTGGCCAGGAGAATTAAAAACAAGGTCATAGGACGTAAGATCATTCGTAGGATATGGTAATTTTGAAAGGAAGGGGATTAAAAGATTGTTATGAAGAATAAAATTAAATTTAAGGGATTTGTAAAAGTCTTTGGGAAGGAAAAACAAACTTTATTATCAGAAATTAAGATCGGGGAATCCCTGGCGATGGGTTGCGAAATGGAAAAAGACGAGATAGGCCTTTATATTGCAAGTTTAGACATTTCGGCCTCTTGTGGATTTAAATTTGAGGAATGGGAGAATTTTGTCAGGGGAGTTAATGAGGCTAATAAAAACTTAAAAGAGATATTTAAAGGATAAATAAAGGTGATCCGTAAAACTTAGTGATAACCTTTGAGGAGTTTTTGAGGGGATAAGTTAATTAAATTGTTTAATCTCGTCAGTTTCTAATCCCTGAGTGTGGACCGGTGAAAAAAAGTATCTCTCCGTTTATCGAATTGGTCTGTCGAATGTGGGTAATGGCCGGGAAGGTGCCGGGACCCAGAGGTATCTTATATAACAAAAGGGCTCTTGTGTTATATTATTTAAGAGGGCCGAAAAAAAAGAGATAAACCTTTTAATATATAGGTTTTAAAGATATCCCTAAAAGATATTTATAGCCCCCTGTTGCAATAATAAAACATATATGCTATAATCTTATATAAAGTTATATTAACAGGGGGTAAGATATTATGAACGTGGTAGAGCCGATTAGAGATCAGAAAAAAATCTTAGCGATCAAGAGGAATCTTAAAGAGTCCGGAAATCCCCGGAACTATCTCCTATTCGTTGCCGGGGTAAACCTGGCCTTACGGATCTCCGATCTGCTGTCTTTAAAGGTGAAGGATATCCTCGATAAGCAGGGGAACATAAAAGAGTTTATTTTTTTGAAGGAGAAGAAAACCAAGAGGCAGGTCAAGATCAAGCTGAATAATACGGTCAAAGAGGCTTTAAATTATTATCTTAGCGAGGCCAGGGTAACCGATCCCGAGCAGTATCTCTTTAAATCACAAAGGGGGGACCGGCCTCTGGACCGGATAAGGGCCTGGGGCTTGATCCAGAAATGGACGAAAGACGTTGGCCTTAATGGTGAGAGATACGGAACTCATACCCTTAGAAAGACCTGGGGCTACCAGGCCAGAAAGCAGGGGGTCAGTATCGAGAAGATAAACGAAAAGTTAGGCCATAAATCCGTAATCGTAACCAAGCGCTATATCGGGATCACCCAGGAGGAAATTAATCTTTTAGAAGATGAGATCTGCATTTAGAGGCAAGTTTTTAAGCGAAAAGGCCAGAAAACAGGTATAAAGACAAGCGGTCTTTTTTTGAGGGGGCTTAAAAGCGAAATTTGAAGGTCTGATTTTAACGAAATCAACGAAAAAGCCTTATTTCTCATATCTTTAGGCTATTTTTGAAGTTTAAGACTAAAAAGTTATTGATAGGTTCATACCATAGAGGGTAAAGAAACGCTAATAAAGCGGAAATTGAGCGGTTTTTTGGGCTATTCTGAGCGAATTTTGAAGGCTATCTAAAAGGGAGAGTAAATAATTATGTGATCCTGGGTTATAATTCTTGTGGCGCTGATAGTAGGAATCTATTTATTTTATTGATTAAAAGAATATAAATTTGACAGACTCGAAGGAAGGTTTATAATAATAACAGTTTTAAACACAAAGATAAAAGGTAAATTTAGGAAGGTATTTCGGGGAGATATTTGAATGAGGAAACCGTGGAATACCTTTTTTTATTTTTAAAAATAAAAGAGGAAGTGGCAGTTAATCGTTTAGCTCACTTCCCCTTTTAAAGAATTAAACATATACCCGGATACTCCGTTTTTTTTAGGGTATATCACCTGAAAAGGCTTCTTTAGTCTAACAGGTGATAGAAAAAATTTCAAGTAAAGGAGGTTGGAAGATGTCTAATAGTCAGTATGAAAGGGATATAAGATTAAACTTGATATCGAAATGTTTTTGGTTTAGAATACAAAAAGAAAAAGGAACCCACTTTAGCATTATGAAGCTCCTTTTTCTATAAATATATGTCCCCGCGTTTTGGGGCTTTTCGAGTTTTAATTATAACAAACTGTAAATGATTCTGTCAAATTAAAATATAACGGTATAAATAAGGTGATCCGACAATGAATATATTAAAAGGAAAATTAAATAACGGCCGGTAAACCCGGCCTTAAAGAAGGAAGGAGTTAAACAATATGAAAAAATTTGAAGACTTGATGGATTATCAAAAAGATACAGAAAACAAAAACTCTATAACTTTTGATTTTACCGAGGAAGGTGGGACTTTTTTTGTTAGTAATACTATGGGACAAAATGAGAAATGGGCATCCTCATTTATAGAATTATGTCTGATATTTATTAATAACCCAGAGATGATTTATCACGCTTTTGAACTTTGCAAAGATGGGAAGGTAGATAAAAAGAGGTGGATAAATAAAGTAATTAGAGAGATAAAGAAGACTCCAAGGAGATACAAAAATAAATAAAGGTAGGTGAAAATTATGAAAGAAGTTAGTCATTTAGATATTGCTGATAATAAAAGGCTGGTGCTTTCTATCAGTCAATTCCGGGGGGCTGAGAGAATCGATTTAAGGGAGAATTTTTTAAACAAAGAGGGGACTTTCAATCCTTCTAAGCGTGGGATAAATTTTAATAGCGAATGGCTCGAAGATTTCGTAAAAATGGTTAATAAATTGAATGATGTTTAATTTATCTATTTCGGCAGGTGGGTCTCGATTCCCTGCTGTTAGCCTGGTGGGATTGGTGAATGAAATAAAATTGAATAATTAAAGAGAATTTTAGAAGCCTGATATTTAAATACGAATAACTATTTAGTTTTGAAAGGAGTTTAAAAGTGGAAATAAAGGTTTTAGAGATAGAAAAGGTCCCGGATAATGAAAAACTTAAAGGCATAGCGACTATTGAGATTAAAGATATCGTTAAGATTTCAGGGATAAAGATTTTACAGGGAAGCCACGATCTATATTGTTGCTGTCCCAACCAGAGCCATACCCAGAACGGACTTAGGAAATGGTCAAATATACTGACCTTTGAGCGAGATTTATGGAAAGAAATCCAGGAAAAAATTATAAAAGAATATGAGGAGAAGGAGAGAGAAGATGAACCAAAGAAAAAAAGAAGAATTGACTAAATTTTTTGAGGCAATTTTTGAAGGGACTACCGGATATATCGATATAAGAACTTTTATTCATATTAAAGATGGAGATAAAAATAAGACTATCCAGAAGGATCACTTCTTCAGGAAAGTAAAGGACATAAAAGATTTAGTTAGAGCATTAAGTAATGAAAATTTTATAAGAGGTAAAAACATTCACTTCGGGGTTGCCCCCAGGATGAAGACCGAAGAGAATGAAAAACAGACCGGCGCAGAAAAAGATATCAAAATGATAAATTGCTTATGGTGTGATGCAGATTGTAAGAGGGAGAAACAGCCCGAGCTTCCCACAAAAGAGGTGAAGATAAAGGAGATAGAAAAATTTGAGCTTCCCCCGTCAATTATAGTGGATTCAGGGTTGGGCTATCAATGTTACTGGCTCCTAAAAGTGCCTATACCGATTAAGAATAGAAGGATATTTTTAGAAGTCAAAGGGTTACTCAAAGGATTGGCCCTAAAGATGGGGGGCGATGTAGCGGGACACGATCTGTGCCGTCTCCTCCGGGTGCCGGGAACTTCAAACATCAAGCCAGAATGCCCCATGGGTTTAGAATCTAAGATAATAAAATTTGACCCCAACTTAAAATACGGGGAAGAATTTAAAAAGTTTATGGTAAAAATTGAAGATGTGCCAGAAATGGATATAGATATAAAAGACGTTAAGATACCCCAAAGATTTGAAGAATTATTAAAAAGAAATAAGAAATTGCAGAATACATATCTAACAAGGAACAGACCAGATATTAGCGATCAGACAGGCAGTGGCTATGATATGGCACTAGCGAATATTTTAATAAAAAATGGTTTTAACGATTCAGAGATTGCAGCGATAATAAGAAACTCTAAGACCGGAACGGAAAAGAAGATAACCAAAGGATACCTAGCGATAACTATTAAAAAGTCGAGAGCCTTCTTCAAAGAAAAAAGAGTAAAAGGAATTCCAGGGATCCGTGGAGAATATTTTAGGGCTACCGATCTGAAGAATTCAGAGAATTTTTCTATAAAATATGTAGGGCAATTAATATACTGCCAGCCCTGGAATAATTGGCTGATTTACAATGAAGGAAAATGGGAAATAGAATCAAAGAGAGAAACTCAGGAGCTTGCTAAAAGGGTGATTCTGGACTACTACAAAGAAGCCTCCGAAATGCTAGATGACAGGACCAGACAAAATTTAATTAAAGAAGCCTTAAAGTGTGAAAGCCAGAGAGCGATTCGAGCGATGATTGAGCTGGCCACTTCCGGGATAGCAGCAGTACCCGACGACTTTGACCAGGATATCTACATTTTTAATTTAGAAAATGGGACTATGGACCTGAAAACTTTGGAATTCAGGGAGCATAGACCAGAAGATATGCTGACTAAAATAGCGAATGTTAGCTATAACCCGGAGGCAGATTGCCCAAAATGGCTGGCCTTCCTGGATAAGATATTTGAAGGGAATGAAGATTTAATAAATTATTTGCAGGCTTCACTCGGGTATAGCTTGACCGGTGACATCGGAGAGCAATGCTTATTTATCCTATATGGGCCTACAGGATGGAATGGGAAATCCACTTTTATAAGTACGACTCAGGAGATCCTGGGAGATTATGCTATTAGTACGCCTTTTGAAACCTTTTTGACCAGACGTGGGGAGCATATTCCGAACGATCTTGCCAGGATGAGAGGAGCCAGATTCGTAACCGCTATTGAAGCTGGAGAAGGGAAGAATTTCAATGAGGAACTGCTAAAAAGATTAACCGGCAGAGACAAGATAACCGCTCGATTTTTAAGGCAGGAATATTTTGAATTCTATCCGATTTGTAAACTATGGCTGGCCACCAATCATAAACCGGCAGTTAGAGAATTTTCGCCATCATTCTGGGGGAGGATAAGATTGATACCATTTAAGTTAACTATACCAGAGGAGGAAAGGATTCCGCATTATGAAGAAACTTTGCTGGAAGAGAAAGAGGGAATTTTTAACTGGATTTTAGAGGGATACAAAAGATGGAAAGAAGATAGATTAAGAACTCCGGATGAGATTAAGGAGGCTACCGCAGAATATAAAAGCTCTATGGATGTGGTTGCTGAGTTTATAGAGGGATGCTGTGTAGAAAGTCACCGGGAAAAGATTACTACCAAGGAATTATACAAAGCATATAAAGATTGGTGTGATGTAAGTGGTGAGAAGCCAGTAAATAAAAATACATTTGGTAGGAGGTTAACAGAGAGAGGTTATAAATCGATAAAAATTGGGCATAAAAACGAGCGTGGTTGGTTGGGGATTGCTTTGAAGGATGAAGATGCAGATTTACCCTTTAATGAGAATTAAAAAACTAATTTGCGAGCGCTGCGAGCGTTATAATCGCTATTTCAGCATTAACTTTATGTTTTCTGTCTCATAAGGGGTTACGGTAATTTACCTAAATAACGCTCGCAGCGCTCGCATTTCGGGATTTAATAAATAGTCTAAAATATGCTAAAAGACTTGATTTGTAAGAGTTTCAGCGATTTATTAAAAAAATGAGAAAAATGAGAAAAATAGAAAAGTTAAAAAAATAAAAAAATTAAAAAAGCAGTTTCCCGGTCTTTTTGATCGATAACTGATAGAAAGGAGAATTAAAATTATGATTAAGAAGAGAAGTAAAGAATCCTATTATGGCAATACCGCAGAGGCACGGAAAATGCAGAGGTCCAATCTGATACCGGGCGGTAAAGATGAAAGAAGAAAGATCCAGGGGGCAAGGTATGATTGCTGGTGGGAACTGTCTGCTCTTAAGGATAAGCAGTCTATTTTTAAAACGTATAAAAACGATAGGGCTTCTAAAGATATCCCTAAAGAGAAATTGAAAGGTGAGGACTATCTTAATAATTGGTGGAGGGAGCTGATCCTTGAAAGTAAAATATCTATCTATAAAAAAGCAATGTCCGGGCTTACTAAAGAATCGAGATCAGAGATTTTTAAAGATATGGAAGAATGTTTAAAAAAGAAGTTGGAGAAGGGGATATAAAGGATTTCATTTGATAACCGATAATGTCCAATAATAATGGATAAATATTGGTGGCAGTTTGTTATTTAGGGAATGGTGATTGGTAATGGCAAGGTGGACAAAGTGGACAGAAAAACCACTTTTTTAAATCCGACAAATCCGACAAAAAAAGACCTTTTTTTATTTTAAATATTAGTGGTGATGTGAAAAATGCCCGTTATTAACGAGGAAAACCGTGAAAAAAAATTAAACTTTGACGAAAAAGGTAAATTTTGTAAGGGGAATACCATCTCCAAAGGGAAAAGAAAACGGACTCAAATCGGTAAATTAACGGCTACTTTAAAAAAAGAAGAAGGATATTTAGGTAGACAAGGTATAGACATTATACGACAAGTGGTTTCTGTGAGGCTTATATAGCAACAGTCTCAAGCGGTAAATTTTGCATAAAGGGTTATAAGGGGAACATAGGATAAAAGTTTACGCGATTAAGCGAGGATAAGCGAGGAACCATAACGATAAAACGCAGAATATCGTAGGAATTACCACGTTAATAACGGGGAAATAACGGATAATGGATCCCAGCAAAATCGGGAAAAATCGGGAGAAAATGACCGTTAATAACGCGGAAAATCGCGGAAATAGATCCCTGTAAAATAAGGAAAAATAAGGGAATAAATGTCAGATAAATCTGAAAAAATCTGATAAATTATAACGATAAATCGATGAAAATCGATGAAATTATCACAATTAAGCGATGAAAAGCGTTAGAAGTTTGGGCTTTATCCAAAAATATCCAAAAAAAAAACAATAAATGTGCGTTAATAACGCAGAAAATCGCAGAAAGTTTAATATAAAAATTAAAATATCCTGAAGGAATCAAGATACTGCAAGGGCTTGCATAATATTTATGTCAGCAAATCTAACCAATTAAGTGGTGATAAGTGGTTAAGTTTCATTGTCATTGGGGCTTTTTTTATTTAGGAATGGTGGTTTGTAAATGAAAGATACGCGATTAAGCGCGGATAAGCGCGTAAATGGTAATGGAAGAACAAGGCTTAAGCACAGATAAGCACAGAGATAACCGAATAAAATAGCGGAAATAGATTACCGTTTTATCGGAGAATATCGGGGAAGTTTTAACCGATTAAGCGGTGATATACGGTTGCAGGTTGTTATAAATAGCAGAAAATAAGAGAATAGTTTGCGATAAATCGCAGAATATCGCAGAAATAGATCCCTGAAAAAAACAATAAATGTACGTTAATAACGTAGAATAACGTTAAAAATAGTGGGTAGTATCCTATAAATAGGTTGAAATAGGGTTAAAATTTTATCGATTTATCGATGAATATCGGGGACCGGTTTACCAAAGTTTACAAATCTTACAAAAAGGCAGGTTTTTAAAATCAACAAAATCAACAAAAAAAGCAGTTTTTTAAGTGTCAGGGCTTTGCCCCTGTCCTGATATAATAGTAAGGGTTTCCTGCTTTTTAGCGATACTATTTTATGGGGTCAGGGGTCTATCAACAAAATGAACGAAATGAACGTTATTTAGACAAAAAGAGAATTGCAGGTCAATATTTGCACAGTATAGACGGAAAGCTATCTATCAAAGGCTATTCTCATAACTATTGCTTTTAGTAAAAAAGGGCTGTCTTGAAGCAATAGCTTACCTTTTAGCTGATGGTAGGGTTCTATAACAAATCTAACGAATCTAACGTTATTTTGATAAAAAGGAAATGCAATAAATACAAGGTCATTCTGATAAAAAGAAAGGGTTAGGGGTTAAGGTAAGGAATGTAAGGAAATTATGACAAAAAGGAAGGGGATTAGGGGATATATCGGAGAAAGGGAAACAATAAAGTCCCGTTTAAGCGGGGAGAAGTGGGGACTTTAGCTTATTAAAATATCTCAAAATGCCAGGATAAAATGCAAAGAATGCAAAGAAATTCTTACAAAAAAGGAAGGGGGTTAAGTGTCTTTAATCCAAAGAATCCAAAGAAAATATGACAAAAAGAGGATTAAACGTTATCCCTACAAAAGGAAAGAAAGAATTTGCCCTGACAAGCCCGGCGATTTAGGGTCAGGTCAGAGATCTATCTTGCAGTAATACCAACCATCACGAGCATTTACAGGATTATATTTCAGTAGATAGTAACGTTATGGAAAGAATGGAAGAAAAAAATATAAAAAAGGTTTTGTGCCTGATAAGGAAGTTAAAGAAGTTAAAGAAATTCTTACAAAAAAGGAAAAGGAAGAAAAGGAAGTAAAACAGATAAAAAAGGCTTTCAAGTAATTAAATATTTATGAGGGGTTGACAAAAGTTGACATTTCAGGTTACAAAAAATTAACCTTTAAATGTTGGAAAAGGTAAGTATTTAGATTAACAAAAGTTAACCTTTCAGGGATCGGCACTTCTACCCTCTAATTGCTAAAAACAAAGCTAATATAAGCGTTTTTAAGGGGGGTATAAATAAGGGGTTGGTATGAGTACACCTATTTTTAGCTGAATACCAGGCAAGAAAAGAAACGAAAGTAACTAAAAATCGACAAAAAGGGAAGCAGAAAATGTAACTAATGTAACTGAAAAAGCACAAAAAAGGGAAGGCTCTTATCTATCCCTTAACAAAATGTTGGGGTTTTTTTTATTTGATGAAGGGTAATTGATGATGGCAAGACTTACAAAACTTACAAAAAAACTTTTTTAAAAACATTCAAAAATAATGGAGAAAATGTTAGCAATGCTTGTGAAGTGGCTAATAGCACAAATGGCACAGAAAAAGAGCTTTTTTTAAAAGCCTATAAAAGCAATATGGGTCTTATCCAAAAGGTTTTAATATAAAAAATAACCTATCTAACGGGGGCTTACAGCGATAGAATAAATTATATAGGGTATGGTAAGGGGTTGATGGCTGGTAAGCTAATAACAGGGTAGAAAGGCACTCAGAAAGGCAAATTTCACTACCAGGTTAAAGAAAAGAATTTCCTTCAGTTGTTAAGAAAAAGTTAGGGTTAAAATGCTTCACTATGCTTCACTAAATCAGGGCTTGAATGTTAGTAAAAGTTAGTATTTCGGTTGAGAGAAGTTAAGATTTAATTGTTAGAAAAGGTAGATATTTCAGGTAGACAAAAGTAAACATTTCAGGCTAAAAATTTCGCTAAAAATAAAATTACCTGCCTATATCGAAACTCTTATAATTTAAGGGTTTCAAGAGATAAAGAGTAAAAATTATATTGCATTATATTGCACTAATTAGGGGGCAAGATGAGAGAAAGAACAGGGAATATAGAAAAACAGAAAAGGGTATATCGGATCTCTTTATTATTGAGAAGAAAAACCTCTGAATTTCTAATTGAATATATGAGGCAGGAATGGGGTATTGAGAGGCGCCAAGGCTTTAATTACATAAGATTAGCTAAGAAAGAGTGGGCTGATTATTATGCTAAATACTTTGGAGTACCTTTTCAAGTTTATTATATTGCTCACCTCAGAGATTTAACCGATGAGGCTTTAAAGCAGAACGATTTAAAGCTGGCTTTTGATATTGCTAAGGAAGAAGCTAAGATAATGGGTGCTTATTTACCAGGGAAAAGCAGGGGAGAAATTAGGGGGCAGAACACCCTCTTTTTTTATCCGGACAGAGCGATCCCTCAAAGTAACTTGAAAATCACTTGAAAATCGCAAAACGTTGATACATAAGGGTTACAGGCTATTTTTAGGTATATATTAGCCTATATATGTATATTAGGTAATAAGTTAAATAAAATGGCTAAATAAGGGCAGAAAACAGGGTATAGGAATTTCCTAAAAATAGAGTTTAAACGTTTATTTCTTATTCGATATAAAAGGGATTAAGTATAATACAGGGAAAGTCAAAAAAAAAGACGCTGTGAGGGTATATATAGCTCAATTCGTCGGAGCTATTGGAGATAGGTTTTTTGCTTAATGAAACTATTCTTTGAGATATGAAAGGATAAAAATAAAGAGATGGTTTGTTTTTTTCTTTTAACCTTTAACGCATTTTTTTTAGATAGATTAAATAGAAAAAACAAAAAAACACGAAATTAGGGAAAATCGAAAAAAATCGAAAAATAAGACCATTTGTTTATAAGGGTTACAAGAGACGGTTTTTGATTATCGGAGCTATTTTTAGGCTATCGGAGCTATCGGAGCTATTGAAAAACGAATTTTGGATTTTAGGGGGTATTTGAGGGGTATA
>JABUBM010000083.1_pt1 | contig 20096 bp, 16 predicted proteins | sample 7240321 | NCBI WGS metagenome assembly JABUBM01 (sample SAMN07256344, study PRJNA390944) | subsurface metagenome | isolation source: Methane hydrate marine sediment | place: Pacific Ocean: Eastern North Pacific, ODP site 1244 | collected 2002
AGATATCCTGCAACTTCCTCCATAATTTCTTTGGCCAATTGATCATCTTTTTCTAACGCATTGAGAAAAATAGAAGGAGTAACCCGATCTATATCACCTTTTACTAACTCCGACATCATTGTATGTTTTCCTTGTGCTACAGAAGACAATACTTTAGAGCAGATAGCAGGCCAGCTTACATAATTTTCAAGACAGCCTGTATTCCCACAATCACAGGGAATACCATTTCTATCTATACTTGTATGACCGACTTCTCCTGCTCCTCCCCTACGGCCTCGAAAGATAGATCCATTTACTATAATCCCAGCCCCAACTCCATCACTAATTGTAATATAAATTAAATTTTTAAATTTTCTATATGCTCCAAATCGTTTTTCAGCTAACGCAATCGCATTGGCATCATTTTCTAACCAGGTTTTTAGTTTGAATTGTTTTTCCACCATTTCTTTCAAAGGAATATTTTTTAATTTCAATTTTGTATTTTCATAAATTATGCCTTTGTCTACATCAATAATTCCGGGAGAGATAATAGAAATCCCGATGCATTTGGTTAAATCGGAATACTCTTCTAAAAACTGGCCAATTGACTTTAAAAGATAATCAATGACTAATTTACCAGTTAGATTATAAACAGGAAATATCTTTTGTCTGCGAACTTTTGCATCTAAATTCATTTCAGCAATTTTAATAGAAGAATTAGTAATAGCAACTGCAATAATAAATTTACTATCTGAAGAAAATCTTACAAGAACTGGCTTCCTACCTCCAGTAGATACACCTACGCCATCCTCATATACTAATCCTTGGCAGATTAATTCTTTTACCGCAGCAGTTACTGTTGTTGGGCTTATCTTGTTCTTTTTAGCGATTTCACTTCGGGAAATAGGTCCATAATGCCGTATCGTCCTAAGTATTATAGATCTATTTAATTCTTGAATTAATTTCAGATTCCCGGTTTTTTGCATTTGGTTAACCTTCTATTTATAAACTTACTTTTTCCAGTGACTTTATTAAGTCTCTTTAAAAAAATAATACACTATCTTATATTTTTTGTCAATAAAAACTCTTAAAAAAATTCAATAAACTTTCGGATCATTAGTCATTTACAAAGCTTGACAATATCACTGATTTTCTTTATGCTATTTGGTAGTAAATAACTTATTCTTATATTAATTATTAATGGGATTATGCCGAAGTGGCGGAACTGGTAGACGCGCTACGTTCAGGGCGTAGTAGGTGTATGCCTGTGGGGGTTCAAATCCCCCCTTCGGCACCATTTTATTAATTCACCAATTAACCAATTGACCAATTTACCAATTAAATTAATCGTAGCATATTAGTTAGCCATTTTACCAGTTGACCAATTATATATATCTACCGGTCTGCCAGTCTACCAGTCTCCCGGTCATTTCAATTAACTTGCAACTCGCACCTTGCATCTTTTTCTTCGCGCGATATTCGATACGTAATACGCAATACTAAATAGGCTTCTAGTTTCTCTTTACATAATCAGATAACGCCTCTACTGCCTTATCCATTTCACTTGCTTCTCCTATAGTAAATCTGATAAATTGGTCGTCTAAACCGGAAAATTCATTCTCCCAGCCAGGTAAAGTATAAATACCATTTTCCTTTAGATATTTCCAAACTTTTTCGGTCTCTTTCTTATCCTTAAACTCGACTAAAACGAAGTTTGCTTTTGAATTATAAGCAAAAAATCCCAGCTCATTTATTTGCCTTATGAATTTATCTCTTACTTTCTTTATTTTTTCCCAAGCTTTTCGATAATAATCTAAATATTTTAGGACTTTTCCCACAGCTTTTTCTGCCATTCTATTTACTCTAAAATATTGACAAAAAATAGCTAATTTCTTTATGTTTTGAGGATTAGAAATAGCAAAACCCAAACGTAATCCGGCTAATCCAAAATTTTTAGAAAAACTTCTGGAGATAATTAAATTCTCATACTTACCTATTAGGTCCACTACCGTCTCTCCCAAATACTCATAATTACATTCATCAACTACTACCATCCCTTTTGCTCTTTGTAAAATATCAACTATTTCCTCCCGGGGGATTCTCGTCCCGGTAGGATTATTAGGGTTGCATATCCAAACCAAAGAAGCTTTGTCTAATTGTTGAGCCGAATAATTAAGGGAATATACTCCATCATACAAACAATTAACTAAAATTTTAGATAACCCTCCTCTGTCTGCACTCGCCTCATATTGAGAAAAAGTAGGAATGGGAATTAAGACCTCTCCCTGATAAGCTCGGGAAACTATTTCAATAACTTCATCCGAACCATTGGCAGGTAGAATATTTTCCATCTTTACACCTACATATTCAGCTAATGCCTGTCGTAGTTTAGCATATCCTCCCCCTGAAGGGTAGCGGTTAATACCCTTCAGTTCTTCGGATAATTCCTTTAACATCTCTTCGGGCAGAGGATATTTAAAATAAGATTGGGTTAAAAATATCTTCTCTTTTTTTATTGGTTTCATAACTTTATCTCTTTTTATCCCTCTCTCTTTCAATCTTTCGCAAATCTGCTTCTCCCAAACCAAAGTAATGCCCAATCTCATGAATAACCACTCTTCTAACAGATTCCCTTATTTCTTCTTTGTTTCTACAGCGTACTTCTATAGGCTTTTTAAAGATAATAATTTTATCAGGCATAACATTCCTATACCAGATACCTCTTCTGGTATAAGGGACTCCCCGATAAAGACCCAAAAGTCCATAAGGTGATTTGATCTTCATCTCCTTAAGAAGTTCTTGGGAAGGCAAGCTTTCAATTACTACAACAATATTTTCCATCTTTTCTTTAAATTTTTCAGGAAGGCTGCTTATTGCCTCTGTTACTAATTCTTCAAATTCTTCTTCGGTTACTTTCATTTTATTTTACTTCTCTTCTTTCAAATTCTTTATAAATTCTTTCACTTTCTGCATATATTGGTCCCTTGCCACTTCTCGTGAGGTCAGCTTAAGTGAAGCAATTGGGGTCTTTTGACTAAGGTTTTTCATATCATCAAATACTTTCTTGGCATCTGAACCTAATCGGGTACAGAAAAAAGCTACTTTTTCAAATTCTTCTTTATATAAAAAAAGATAGGTTCTGATAGGGGCAGAAATATTAGAGGACCAGATAGGTGTTCCGATAATAACCAAATCATATAAAGAGGGATTATTTTTTATCTCCTTAATTGCGGTTAGTCTTCTCAAGTTAGCATCAGTCCCGGCACTTAAGAAACCGGGAATTCCCTTCCTGTTTTTCATATCAAAAATCTCTTCATTGTCACACTTTAAGATTTCTGAAATAGCTTCGGCTATTTTTTTAGTATTGCCGCTTCTCGAATAAAATACTACTAATATTTTCATTAAAAACTCCAATTCGTTACTCCTGTAATTTTGAGAAATTTTTTAGATATTTTAGAAACTACCCCAACTTGCTTAAAAAATTTCTAATTATCTTTATCCTGTTGCATCAGATTTTGCATCATCTCCTGCATATTTGGGCCTGATACTTCTACTTTATCTACATCGAACAGGTCATCAGACAATCCCTTATTTATCTCTAAAGATTTAGTTAGAACGGTCATCGTCTGCACTTCATTTATAAACACTTCAATCTTATAAGGCAATTCCCAACTGTCTTTGGCTTTTCTGAAATCGGAAAATGTAGTACGAACCTTATTTCCATCACTGCTATCCCCTTCAGCTTGTACTAAAAATAATCTATCTTTATCCACCCATATTCTTTTATAGGGAGATTCTCTCTCTATCTCTAATTCCAGGAGATAACATTCTCTGCCTCCAATCTTCTCTATCCCTACATACTTCGTTTTATCGGAAATAAATTTCCACCAATTCATCCCCGTTTGATAATGCATTTGCTCCTCTGCTTGTACATCAGTAAGTTTTTTCTTTCCGACAAAGGGTGATATCATCCAGGTATCCTGTCCATCGAAAATAACAACCACCAGCATACTGCCCATTCCTGCTGGCATACCAGCAGATTCAGGAAACTGTATTAAAGTCTCTGATCTGGATTTTTCTCCTTTAAGAAATAACTTCATCTCCGAAAGCATTTCTCCTTCAGGCGTATATATCTTTGCGTCAAAAACTATAGCTATGTCTTTAAAATCCTGATTAAAGTTTTTATAATTACTCTCTGCTTCTCTAAGTATGTCTGATAAACTCTGAGAAAAACCCTGACCTATCACTAAGAATAAAATTACACTCACCACTGATAAAATAACCGACCATTTAACTTTGTTCCTTTTCATCTTTAATTTTTCCTCCTTTTATCTTAATAACTATTTTACTAATCATTCTACTAAAACTCAAATAATTCCGTTTGTTAAATATTGCTTCCTTACCAATAACCACCCCATATTCATTGGCTCCCATCTCTGCACCAAACATCCAGAAAGGTTGACAGAGTAATACCCGGACGGTTTCTGAAACCTGGGGGATAGTCAAATAGGAACATTGAACGGTTTCGTTTAAATCATGCTTTTTGCGGGGGATTATAAGGATGTTTTGTGCTTCATCAGGTTCTCGGTCACTATTCTTCCCAAAAAGGGTAAACCCTCCTTCGGTAGCAGAACCTAAAGCTACTATAGTATCACACATAATTACACTCCCTTTCTATTTGGAATATTGAAGAGAGTAAATGTTAAACTCGTTAGTATCACGTATTGAGTATCGAGTATCGCGTTAAGAAAATTAGAATTCAGAAAACGAAAAACCATAATTCAAAATTTAAAACTTTAAAATCTACCAATCTACCGGTTAAGAAAGTATAAAAGGTTTGCTGTGTTTTGTAGGGGGCGGATTTATCCGCCCCGAAACGGGTTTGATGAATCAAACCCCTACTTCTTCCTTCGCGAGATACGATTCACGAGATACGAAATACGAATTAGGCTTCTGACTTCTATCCAATAAACTTGTAACTCGTAACTTGTCACTTATTACTCATCACTAATTACTAATTATCAATTAACCGGCAAACCAGGTAACTAACTAACGAACCAAGAATCAATTGCATTTAAACTTTTCTCTTATCTTTTCTTTCTTACATTTAGTAATATTTTTTAAATCCTGTTCCGGTAATTTTAATTCATTCTTTAAACTCTGAATCATTCTGTTATTTTCTGTTTCAGGATTTACTGCATAGATAATCCACTTGCCCTCTCGCCGATTAACCACAAGACCTGCTTCTTTTAAAATCCTAACACTGTGTGAAATTCTTGATTGTTCCATATTTAATATATTTACCAATTCACAGACACACAATTCACCTTGCAGTAGAAGCAAATAAATACGTAGACGGGTTTCATCAGATAAGGCTTTAAACATCTTTATAGTCGCTTCCATTGTTGTATTCTCCTTTATATATGATGATATCATATTATTGCTTTAAAAATATTTATCCTCTATGCCTTATTTTTTTCTAAATTAACATTTTTATTAATCTAAGTGAAACAATTTACTATCTATTAATTACAATGGGGATGGCAATAGTTAAATAAAGATATTCCTTTATTTTCCCTTCCTGTATTTTATCTGAGATTTTGTCCATTAATAATATTACTTGCAGATTTTCTTTTTCTCCTGAGTTTAGCTCGATTTCAGATACTAAAGGGATAAGGTAATCTGCTGAGGTTCTTATGGAGGTAATTTTTATCCCCTCTTCTCCTGAATTTTCCAGAACGAACCTTCCTATAGTTTCGCCTTCGGAATCAGTGGTCAAATTAAAACTTGTTCCTACCGGAGAAATACTTACTGCGGGGGCAGGTTTTTCTTTTACGTAACCATCAACACGCAGTGAAAAAGCCTTTCTCCTGGGGTCATTACAGTATATCCGCACACTCTCTCTTACCTCACCTAATTCATGTTGGCTGGAATTATAGGTAAAAGTTACCTCCTGTTTTTCTCCCGGAAGAATTGTGAGAGGTATTTCTGTATCGTATTGAATATACTCAGAGGCGTCTATCTTATCGATTATCAGATCCAGTTCTCCCTTATTTTCAATAGTAAAAGTAAAGGTGGAAAAATCCCCCTGGGAAATCAGCCCCAAATCCCATTGAGAATTTGAAAGGAAAGCCTGGGGAGAGGGTATAGGTTCTACCTCGACAATTACTGTAATCTTTGTATTGGGGAGCTGGGGATCGTTGGATTCGATATAGATATCTTTTTTAACCAGACCATTATAGCCGGTAGGATTAAAAGTGACCTTTAGTTCAGCTGACTTTCCTGGCTGTATATTATCAGAAGAGAGCATGGTGGCGGCACAGCCGCAGGAGGACCGTACTCGGCTGATAATAAGTTCTTCTCTCCCGATATTTTTTATGTTAAAGATATGAACAGGTCTTTCGTCTTCTTTTATCTTTCCGAAATCCCATTCTTCTTCTAATATAGAAATAGTAGGCGGCTGGGAAGTTTTGTTTTGAATATTATAAAATATTAAAAAAGCTCCTACGATAATTGCTATACTTATTAAGATGATAATAATTTTGTTTTTACGAACCATGACTTTCTCCTTTGTTATATAAATTAATTAATTGACCGATTGACCAATTTGCCAATTCACTAATTAGCCGATTAGCCAGGTAATGTAGCACCACAGCGTTGCTGTGGTGAAAGAGTAGACACGGCACGCCGTGCCTCTACATTATCAACCGCAAACCCATAATTCAAAATTAAAAACTTTTTCGGATAATGTATTGCTTTTTTTGTAGGGGTCGGATTTATCCGACCCGAGTTTCGCGGGCTTGATAAATCAAGCCCCTACCTCTATACGCTAAACACTATCCGCTCTACGCTATTTTTCTTCTTTGCGATATACTATATACTATTCTATATAGGTTGCCTGCAAAATCTCTTTAGTTGGGCTATCCGGTGCCTGGACAAAGATAACCCCGTGGACCTTACTTTCATCTAACCAGTTTAGTTCCTCAGAGGTAAAAGAGAAACTGATTATTTCATCAGGAGTAATAGAGCTGACTGTCTGTCCATCAAAGATATCTAAAACCAGAGAGCGAAGACCCTTCTCTCCCCGGTCTTCAAAAGCCATTCCCTGGATAATCAAATTTTCCAAAAGAGAAGAGCTGATGTTTTTGATGGTTCCACTTAGAGTAATTGTAGAACTGCCAGTTTCTTTTACAGCAGAAATGCTGATATTGGCTCCTTTGTCCAGTTCATTATCTACAATGTTTTTATATACATTATAACTATAAACACCCTGCCTCCTTTGGTTTAATCCATCAAATAAGGCATCGGGTGTCCCCTTGCCTGAAGGAATATACCAATCATAGCGATCATTGACCTCAGGAACTTCATAGATATCCCAAAGATGTTCTTCTAAAAGAATCATTTTAGAAGGTCCATAATCTTGAGCAAGCTGTTCTAATATAGGCTCCACAACTCCACATGGCACACAACCCACATGTACATATAGCTCCACCATTACCACTCGTTGATTTTCCTGAGAAAGGGGTGTAAGCTGAAAATCCAATTCTATAATCTCATTTTCAATAATTTCAACGGTTTTAGTCTGGCTGGAATAACCCTCTAAAACAACCGTAACTTCTCTATTGCCTACAGAAACTTTGTTTAAAATATAATTTCCTGAAGCATCAGAGGTTGTGCTAACATTCCCTGCACTAATTAATACTCCCGCTAAAGGTTCACTGCTTTGGTTATCGGTAACTACACCTTGGACACTGCCAGTGGATACAGGGGGAGGAGTACACCCACTTCCTAAAAATAGTAAAAAACTAATTCCAATGATAACAACTGATAAACGAAATACTATTTTAAATAATTTTCCCTTCATAAATAAAGTTTCTCCTTTAAACATAATATGTAAATATATTATTTATTACTTGTTAATATCCGGGTGGTGGCGGACATACTCCACCGTTACAACCATCATCCTCTTTGGTCCCTTTTTTGGGAGCCCCTTTTTCTTTGGCTTCCAAGAAATAACTGAGATATTGAAACATTAAATTTTGTTGTTTGGATATTAAGCCCGGATAGACTCTCTTTACTACCAAATTTTTAGCTAAAAAAATAGTGGTGGGTAAAATTTCAATATTGTAAAGATTGCTTACTTCTTCCTGGCTGTCTAATAATATAGTGAAAGATATTTTTTTGTTAGTCCAAAACTCTTTAATCTGAGTAATATCTTCTTCTTTCAGGTCTTTACGGGTATTTATCATAATTACCTGGTATTTTTCTTCAATGATATGCTTTTCAAAATACTCGGCTAGCTCTTTTATACCACATATTGAATCCTCATTCTCATTATTACAAAAGTAAAGAATAAGGAGTTTCTGTTTTTCTTTGTAATCTGCTAAATTAAAGGTTTCTCCATCTATAGTCTTAAGGGTAAAGGTGGGAGCGGGGAAACCTTTTCTAAAAGATGAAGAAAAGGCAGACAAGCAAAAAGAAACCAAAAAAGCAATTATTAATAGAACAATTAAAAGATTATTCTTTTTATTCCTTAACCAAAAAATCATTTCAAAACACCTCTTTGTTAATTCGCCAATTTACCGATTGACCGATTGTATTAGTTAACCAGTTAACCTGTTCGCCGGTTAACCAGTTAATTAGATAGTAGCACCACGGCGTTGCAGTGGTGAAAGAGTAGACACGGCACGCCGTGCCTCTACATTAGGCTTCTTTCCTTTCTTCACTATATAGCTATATACTCGATACTCGATACTATCTTATCTTCTGACTTCTATCCTAATAAACTTGTCACTTATTACTCATCACTAATTACTAATTAACAAGCAGAACAGGCCCGCCTGTCTATTCAATAATACGTTAGTATTAAATACAAGTTACAAATTCACGGTTTTTAGTAAAAAATTCCGCTGTAGAGCAGCAACCCGGCTAATCCGAAAAACAGCAAGGTCATCGCTATTTTGATTTTCCCAAAATTCTTTTGAGTAAGTGCTGCCCACTGTGCCGAAGTAGTCCCCCAATAGGTAAAGGAAAAGACCAGGACTAAAGGCACTACAAACATCAGATTATAGAACAAGAGATAAAATAAAGCATTAACCTTTAAATCAGGGATGGTGCTGATAAACATAATAGTAGGAAGATAAATCTGACCCGTACAGGCTAACTCTAAAAGAGAAACTATAAAGCCAGTTACTGCAGCCATTAAGATATAATTACTCAGTCTTACATTCTTACGGATAGCAGAATGAATCAAATTCTTCAAAAATGATGGTAATTGGAGCTTAGCATCTTTGGTGGTCCCTTTTTTCTTGAATTGTAGATAGTCATATAGACTTACCACCCCTAAAATTAAGGCAAGGACCGCGGTAACCAGAACGAATATCTTTCGGACTAAAGGTAAAAAGGATAAAGAAGTAATCATCTTTAAGGCCCCGGTTCCGATTAAGAAATAGGTCAGAAAGACGGATAGAGTAAATATTCCTCCTACCCAGAGAATATCTCTCCCTTTTCGGTTGATCAGGGTAAGATAAGAGATAAAGAAGATGATGGAAGCAAAAGCACAGGGATTTATACCATCAATCAAACCACTCACTGCTACTGCAGCCAGACCGAAGGACTGAAAACGAGCTATTAATCTTTCTTGAGCAGTAAGGTCCTTTTCTTTAACTTTTTCCCAGGGCGCGATAGTTTCTGTCGCTGAATATTTTTGAATTAATTCCTCTAAACTTTCAAAGGTAATAGCATCTCTAAAAAGGTAATTATCCCCTATAAATATAACCGGAACTAAAAGCCTTTCCTCTTCGGGCATCTGATATAATTCGCCTAATGCTTCAGCTAATTCTACATCCTCAGACAAAGAGATATCAAAACTTTTTAAAATTATATTATCAGGATATTTTGCAGTAATATTTTTTAATACAATCTTGGCTTTATCACAATCGTGACACCCTGGTTCGTAAAAATAGGCTAAGTAAACCGGATAATTAACCGAACTGGGAGTACTGGCAGCAAGAGAATTAATTGCATAAGGAGAAGAAAATTGGCTTACGAAAATTATGAAAAACAATGAAAGCAAAATAAAAGTTAAAGTCAAATAAAACTTTTTTCGGTTTGCATCGTTTAATTTATTATTTATTGATTCAACTTTCATTATAATTCTTCCCACCAACTATATTAAAATAATTAAAAGCAGAGCATATACACAGTGTGTCGTAAATAATTTTATAATAATTTTGGATTTATTGGTTATAACTGGGGCACAATGAATTGTGCCCTTCGATGTATCTGTCATTCCCATGAAAATGGGAATCTATCTTATCCTCTTTTATTCTTCTAGTTCCTGCGGGCACGATGCATCGTGCCCCTACATTACTATTTTATTTATTTTTTGGGTTGTAAATTATAGCATACAATACAATATTAAAATTTCAAAATTTACTTACTCCACTCTAACTACCCCACTAAAGTTTACACTAACATTTAAATATACATTTTTTATAATATACTTTTTATAATGAAATATACGATTAAGATTTAATATGATAAACCTATCATATGAATCTATAATTGTCAAGAATTAAATTTTGAAACCCGATTAAAAATTTTTACCATAAAAAACTTGACAATAAACATACGTTTATATTATAATTTAAACAAGATGATAAATGGTGTTAATATAATATAATAATTATAGCGAATTATTATTTAAATTTTTAAAGGAGACTAATCATGTTTAAAAAAGATTCCCTTGACCCAAATCATAAAAAGACTCTTCAGTTGATTCAAAAAAATATCAGAGAAAATGGTTATCCGCCCACTGTTCGGGAAATCTGCAAAGCCGTGGGAGTAACTTCTTCCGCTACTGCCCATAAATATCTTACCATCCTGGAAAAGAAGGGTTATATCCATCGGGAGAAGGAGAGATCCCGAGCCATTAAAATTATACCCCAGACCAATAAAATGCCTGTAGTGGGAAGCGTGGCTGCCGGAGAACCCCTGTGGGCCTTAAAAGATATCACCGAAGTTATACCTATACCGGAGCAGCTTTCTGGCAGCGAAGAAAGTTTTATGGTAAAAGTTGAGGGCGATAGCATGATTGGTGATCATATCCTTGATGGAGATTATGTCATGGTTAAACCCCAGCAGGATGCTGACAACGGAGATATTGTCATCGCTCTCCTAAATCAAGAAGAAGTCACAGTAAAAAAATTATATAAAAAAGATAATCGGATTACCCTGCAGCCCTCCAACCCTCTTTATAAACCCATAAACACCAAAGATGCGATTATTCTGGGTAAGGTTATCGGAATTTTAAGACGATTTAACGGAGGAAAAAAATAGTAACCATGCTATATATCGGTACCTCTGGTTATAGTTATGAAGATTGGATAGGAACTTTTTATCCCGAAAATACTGATAAAAAGGATATGCTAAAACTATATGCCCAAAAGTTTAAGGTTTCTGAAATTAATTCTACTTATTACCGTATACCTCATCCGGCATCCTTTTATTATTTACAGCAAAAGGTTCCTGCTAATTTTAAGTTTACAGTAAAAGCTAATCAAGAAATGACCCATAGCCGGGAAGAAAATCCCGCTATTTTTAAAGATTTTAAAGAATCCATAAAGCCCTTGCTGGAGGCAGGTAAATTCGCCTGCGTGTTAGCTCAGTTCCCCTATTCTTTTTATAATACTCCCTCCAATCGGGATTACCTTCTCCGCTTCAAAGAAAGAATGGAGGATATACCCCTGGTGGTAGAATTTAGAAATTCTTACTGGATAAATAACGAAATATTCAGGATTTTAAAAAACAACAACATAGGTTTTTGCTGTGTAGACCAACCCCAACTCAAAGGTTTAATCCCGCCCATAGCTGAAGTTACTTCTAACCTGGGTTATGTTAGATTTCACGGTCGAAACAAGGTTAATTGGTGGGAACACGAAAAAGCTTATCAGAGATATGATTATCTCTATAGCGAAGAAGAATTAAAAGAATGGATACCTAAAATAAAAAAGATTGCCGAAAAAACCACCGACCAGTATATTTTTATGAATAATCATTATAAAGGCAAGGCAGTTAAAAATGCCTTAATGTTGATTAAACTCCTCAAAGAAGAAATAAAAGCCGAAGAAATTAAAGAGAAAGAGAAAGAGCAAGAAAAAGAGGGACGGGATTAAAGAAAAATTGCTTATATTTTTTTGCTCTTTGAAACAAACATAAGTTCAGGTTACAGGTTACAGGTTGCGAGTTTATAGGATAGAAGTCAGGAGCCAGTATTCAGGAGTCAGAAGATTATTAGCGGATGATGTTTAGAAGGTAGGGGTTCGATTCATCGAACCCGTTTCGGGTCGGATAAATCCGACCCCTACAGCAAATGTTTTGTCATTGAGGAGTCCTCTTCTCTGTTATTGTGAGGGAGTGAATGAACCTTTAGCCGCGAGCAATGCGTAGCAGGACCGAAGCAATTTCAAACCGGGATTGCCGCGCTCACTTCGTTCGCAATGACAGAAATTTTAATAAACCGGTAACTGGTTTTCTTGACGCGATACTCGATACGCAATACGCGATACGATAAACTGTCGACTAATTTAATTAGTCAATTGATCTTAATCTTAATCTTTATCTTAATTGGTCAATTGGCAAATCGGGCAATCGGTCAATTAGCTAATTTGCCAGAAAGGAACTTCAAAATGGAAATGGTACATTTACATGTACACTCTCAATACAGTATGCAAGACGGGCTCTGCAGCCTTGATGATCTAATCAAACAAGCTGCTAAATTTAAGATGAAAGCAGTGGCTTTAACTGACCATGATGGGCTCTACGGATCTATTCAGTTCTATAAAAAAGCAAAAAGTGCAGGAATAAAACCCATCATCGGCTGTGAAATACAGGTAAAAGATAATCAAAAATCCAATCAAGTCTATCATTTTATTCTTTTGATCAAAGATAAAAGAGGGTACAGTAATCTCTGTCAGATTATCACCAGAGCTCATCTATCTAATCCCGGCTCTATCCCGGCCGTAGAAAAAGAAATTTTAGCCAAACACTGTAAAGGAATTATTGGTTTAAGCGGGTGTGATAAAGGAGAAATGCCTCTTCTCCTTTCACAAAAGAAGACTGAGCAAGGAGAAAAAGCTGCCTGCTGGTATCAACAGGTATTCGGTAAAGAAAACTTTTATTTAGAATTATCCTTTCATGGCCTAATCAAAGAAAAAGAAATTAATTCCCAATTAATAGAAATGGGACAAAAGCTAAAGATTCCTGTAGTAGCAACCAATAATGTTCATTATCTGGAAAAAAGTCAGGCCTCCTCTCAGCGTCTATTAAATAAGATTACCAATTTGGGAACAAAAGAAAGATTCTATCATCAAAAACTTGAGACTGATGAATATTATTTTAAATCTCCCTCAGAGATGGGGAAAATATTTTCCCGGGTGCCTCAAGCCCTCAAAAACTCAATTGAAATTGCTGAAAAGTGCAATTTGGAACTTAATTTAGGGAAAATCCACCTCCCTGCTTATCCTCTGCCCTCTTCTTGTTCTGCTCAGGACTATTTAAAAAAACTTTGCCTGGATGGTCTTAAAAAATATTATCCCGTCCCCTCCCCCAAAGTTGTAAAGCGCCTGCAATATGAATTAAAAATAATCAACCAGATGGGTTTTGCCGGATATTTTCTAATCGTCCGGGATATAGTCCGTTTTGCCAAACAAAACAATATTCCGGTGGGACCGGGGAAGGGTTCTTCGGCCGGTAGCTTAGTTTCTTATCTTCTTAATATAACCGAAGTAGACCCCTTAAAATACCAGCTCTTTTTCGAAAGATTTCTCAACCCGGAAAGAATAGACCTTCCGGATATAGATATAGATTTCGGCCAGCTGGGGAGAGAGAAAGTAATCTCTTATATCTTTAAGAAATTTGGGCATAATCGGGTAACCCATGTCAGCACCATCTCCACCTATGCCGCCCGCTCAGCCATCCGAGATACGGGGAGAGCACTGGGATTCCTCCCTCAGGAAATAAACAAAATCGCTCAACTTATGCCTATATTCTCCTCACCGGGAGTAATTAGAGCTTCTCTTAAACATTTACCTGAACTGCAAAAATTCCCCTGTGACCAGGAACCCCTTAAATCGTTATTCTCTTTTGCTCAAACTATTGAAGGAATACCCCGGCATCTCTCCGTACACGCCTCTTCAATGATAATCTCAGATCGACCACTTTCAGAAGTAGTCCCTCTGGAAGTAACTAATCAGGGAGAGATAGTCAGCCAATACGAAAAAGAATCCATCAAAGATTTAGGTCTATTAAAAATGGATATCCTGGGCTCCCGCAGTCTTACCGTAATTAAAAAGACTTTAGAAATGCTAAAAAAAGAAAATATAAATATTAAACTTAACAAGATTCCCCTTGATGATAAAGCCACCTTCTCTGCCCTGCAAAAAGGCAAGACTCTGGGAGTCTTTCAATTGGAAGGCTCGGGGATGTCCTCTCTTCTAAGAAGACTTTCTCCTTCTCATTTAGGCGATTTAATCGCTGCCTTATCCTTATACCGACCGGGTCCCTTAGATAGCGGGATGACCGAGCACTATCTTAAAAGGAAACGAAGAGAAGAAGAGATAACTTACCTACACCCCAAATTAAAACCTATTTTGAATGATACTTATGGAGTTATTCTTTATCAGGAACAGGTTATGCAGGTAGTTTCTGCTTTTGCCTGCCTTAGCCTGGGAGAAGCCGACCTCTTTCGTCGAGCCATTAGCTCCCGTTCACCGGTAGAAATGGAAAGACAAAGAGAGAATTTCCTTAAAAAAGCCATAAATCAAGGGAACACCAAAGAAGAGGCAGAAAAGATTTTTAATCTAATCTCCAAGTTTGCTCACTACGGTTTTAATAAGGCTCACAGCACCTCCTATGCCTTAATCTCTTTTGTAACCTGTTATCTTAAGGTGCATTACCCCGCTTACTACCTGGCTTCCATGCTCACCTACGGTATGGGTTATTATTCTCCTGACCGTTATATTCAGGAAGCTCGGCGTTTCAATGTTAAAGTACTCCTTCCCGATATAAATAAGAGTGGAGCTGGTTTTACCGTAGAAGATGGAGCTATCCGAGTGGGACTGGGTAAGATAAAAGGTATGGGAGAAAAGCATTTAAAGTCCATTCTATCTCTCAGGGAAAAATGCAAAAGATTTAATTCTCTGTATGATTTCTGTTACAAAACTACGCCTTTAAGAATTAATCAACCATTAATAGAAAATTTAATTAAGGTAGGGGCTTTTGACTTTACCGCTTATCCCCGTTCGGCATTATTAACCCTGCTCCCCCTTACTTTAAAGGAGGTTAGAAAGAAGAAAGCTAAAGATGGGGCTCAAAATAAAATATCCGAAGAGAGGGAATTATGGAATACCGAACTTATTGCCTCTGACTCAATCCCTGCTTATCATTTTTCTAAATCTTTCCAAATGAATTTAGAAAAAGAAATACTCGGCTTATATATAACTAACTATCCTTTAAAAAAATATGATAAAATATTAATGAATTTGCCAATTATGAATTCTAATCAACTGTTAAATTATTTTTATCAAAAAACAATCTTGATAAGGGGGGTGCTAATCCAGGCAAGAAGACAATTTACCAGGCAAAAACAAGTTATGGCTTTCTTGCTTTTGGAAGATGAAGCAGGTTTTTTTGAAGTAATTACTTTCCCTGCTGTCTATCAAAAATATTCTAATCTCTTTCGCAAGGAAGCACCTCTTTTGATAGAAGGAGTCTTAAGCAAAGATAGCGGCGACTCTAAAATAATCGCCCAGAAAATTGTAAATATAAATTCGTATCTCGTATCGAGTATTGCGTGTCGCGTGAAGGGAAAAGAGAAGATAGCGGATAGTGTATAGGAAACAATGTGATAAGTAATGTGTAATATGTAGGGGCAGATCTTGTGTCTGCCCGTAATGAGTGAACGTAGGCAGGCGTCTCGCCTGTCTATGCAAATGTAGGGGTTCGATTCATCAAATCCGTTTCGGGTCGGATAAATCCGACCCCTACAACTATTCGCTCACGACTAATTTAATTGGCAAATTGGGTAATTGGTAGATTGGTAGATTTTAAGGTTTTGAATTTTGAATTATGGTTTTTCGCTTTTAGCTTTAAGTTTTTAGCTTAATAAACTATACGCTACCCGCTGTACGCTATACGCTGTATACTATATTATATATACTAACGATATATTAATTACATCAGAAAGGAATAAAAAATAGTGAACAACATCAATCGCCTATCTATAATTCATTTAGATCTTGATGCCTTTTTTGCCTCCGTAGAGCAAAGAGATAACCCCGCCTACCGAGGAAAACCTCTTATTGTAGGAGGAATAAGCGGCGGAAAAGGTAATTCAAACCGAGGAGTGGTCTGCGCTGCTTCTTATGAAGCCCGTAAGTACGGTGTTCACGCCGGTATGCCTATCTGGGAAGCCCGGCAAAAATGCCCCCAGGGAATTTTTATCCCCTCTCAAATGAACAAATACTTAAAGGCATCTAAAAATTTCTTTCAAATATGCAGCGATTATACCCCTCTGATAGAACCGCTAAGCGTAGATGAACTTTTTTTAGATGTATCCGGATGCGAATCACTCTTTGGCTCAAGCGAAATCATCGGCAGAAAAATTAAAGAAAGAGTTTATCAAGAATTAGGACTCAAAATCTCGGTGGGGATAGCAGAGAATAAATTCTTAGCCAAGATAGCTACTAACCTGGGGAAGCCGGATGGTTTTTACATTATCCCTTCAAAAGATATTAAAAAAATTCTCTATCCCCTCCCTGTATCTTCCCTCTGGGGTATAGGAAAAAAGACAGAAGAGCTGCTAAAAAAATCCGGTATTTACCTGGTAGAACAATTAGCCCGGATGCCCGATTCTATCTTGGAAAACCTCCTGGGGAAAAACGGGAAAAAGATGAAACTTCTGGCTCAAGGAATAGATGAAAGTCCGGTTACTCCTCCATCAACAGCAAAATCTATTGGTAAAGAAACAACTTTCAGCACCAATATAACCGAAAAGGCAATTCTGACAAAAGAACTGCTTAAAATTTCTCAGATGGTGGGCTATACAGCCAGAAAAAAAGGTTATAAAGGCAAAACCATTACCTTAAAGATAAGATTTCGCAATTTTATTACCCTGAATAGGTCTAAAACTTTAGAAAACCCTACCCATCTTGATGATATCATCTTTAAAACAGTCGTGGAACTCCTGGATAAAGCAAAGCATAAAAAAGGCGGGGTTAGACTTTTGGGAATAAAACTCTCCAATCTTACCTTGGGGAATGAAAGAAAGCAATTGAAGTTCTTAAGAGACGAAGAGGATAAAAAAGATGATAAATTGGAACAACTTACTCAGTCTTTAGATAAAATCAGAGAAAAATTCGGCTCCAAAGCCGTAACCCGAGCCAGCCTTCTGAAAGTTATAAAAAATAACCGTAAAGTTTCTAATTAAATACATTTTACTCAACACAGCACTATAAAACATATATGATTGCCTTTTATCCTGTAGAGACACGGCGTTGCCGTGTCTACTCTTTCACCACGGCAACGCCGTGGTGCTACATGATTCAGTACGACACACTTTCTTGCTACGATTAGAATTTAAATCCTTTCTCTTTAAAGAGCTTAAGGCAGCTGTCTACCACTTCAGGGTCAAAAAGGATATTTTTATACTTTGAAATTTCTGCTAAAGCTTTATCGATACCAAGAGCTGGTCGATAGGGTCGGTGAGAAGACATTGCTTCTACCACATCAGTGGGTATGCTTTTACTCTCTACGCTTTTTATTTTTACTACTCTTCTCCTCATACATCTTCTTATCAGCTATCTTGATTAATTCATCTATAGATTGAGGATTATCCGGATTATAGCAGGAAAAACCTATACTGAAACTTATCTTATAAGGTCTTTTTAATTCCCGATTCAATTTAACCAAATTCTTTCTTATTCTTTTTCTTATTAAAAGGGAATCTTCTTCGGAACTTTCGGGGAAAATTAGCAAGAATTCATCTCCTCCCATACGGCAGATGATATCGATCTCTCTTAGGGTGGATTTAAATAATTTAACTACCTCTTTTAAGATCTTATCCCCTTCTTCATGGCCGAAGGAATCATTGATATCTTTAAAATTATCTACATCAAGATAAGCTAATAATATTTTGGTCTTATTTCTTTTGGTTAATTTAAGCTGTCGGTCCAGAAGAGCTAAGCCATATCCCCTATTACAACTACCGGTTAAATTATCAAAGCGAGCTAGCTTTTTTAGCTCTTCCTCTAGCTTTTTGCGTTCAGTGATGTTAATATATATTCCTAATATCCCCTTCACGTGGCCATCAATTAAAATATTAGAACCAGATACAGAAACAGGGAATAAAGTTCCATCTTTCTTCTTTCTAATAGTTTCATAATAAAAGTACCCCTTTAATGCTTTCTTAGTTAACCTCTTTCCTTCCTCCATCTTACCAGGGGGATGAATTATCCCCCCATCGAGATTTTTACCTTTAACTTCATCTAAGGTATAACCAAAAAGTTCGGTAAATCGAGGGTTAATGTTTAAGATATTGCTATTTTCATCCATATAGACTAAAGCCTCAGGGCTGCTCTTAAAGAGACTGTCAAATTCTTGCTGACTTTTATAGAGTGCTTCTTCAGTCTTCTTGTGTTCGGTGATGTCATTACCAATGCAGAGGATTTCAGTGATATGTCCATCCTTATCAATAGCACCTTTGTTAGTCCATAAAATCCATACTCGTTCGCCGTTCCTACGTATATTTTCATTCTCATTGATAGTGTATAAGTTAGGATTTTGTATAATATCTTTGATCATCGCTTTCAGATCACGATATGAGGTGTCTATCTCGGGAACAATGGTACCCACCACGTTCTTACCCAAAATTTCATCTTTGGTATAGCCGAAAAATTTCTGGGCAAATTCGTTAAAGAAAGTAATACAGCCATTGATATCCATTCGCAAAACGATGACATTAGTATTCTGTACCAGCTCTCGATATTTCTTTTCACTTTCCTGTAATATATTCTCTGTCCGCTTGCGCTTGGTGATATCCTGCACGGTAATGCGTAAACTCGATGGAATTCCCCATTTCTTTATTAACTTACCTGTTATCTCTATCCATATCCATTTTCCATTCTTACATTTTAAAAGAATTTCTCTACGAGGATGAGCTGTTCCTCCTGTTAATCTAGCTTTTAATCGTCCTTTTAGAATTTTTAGCATTTCATTAGAGAACACACCGAGTTTAAAAACATTCTTACCCACGACTTCCTCTCGTGAATAACCTGTGATCTTTTCTAATCTCTTGTTAATATAGGTAAGGATGCCTATGTTGTCTATATTAGCTATACCGATTGGGGTTTCTTCAACTAAATCTCTGTACTTTTTCTCAGATTTCTTTAATTCCTTCTTGACTCGTTTTCCCTCAATTGTTATTTCTTCCAAATTAGTAATTTTTTCCCGCATTTTCTTTAATTCATGGATAAGTTGCTCTTTGGTTCTATTCTCATCTTTCATCTTATTTGTCCCCTAAAAATAAGCAATAAATTTTTAGTAATTAAACTCTCTAATAATTAACGCATACAAGTTTACAGGTAATCTAATCAGAGGCTTGATAAATTAAACCCCTTAGGAAAAGTTAGAGAAAGTTACCAAATTATTGATCTATACAACCGTCACCTGTTTCATTTATAAATTGAATCATAATAGAAACAGAACAAGGGTCAACCCTTGACATTGGACATTTTTATTATAATATCTCTAACATTCTTCTTTAACATTTCTAAATTCTTAATAATTCCTTAAAAGTACTTATATATAATATACTATATAATTTCTAAAAACCCTCTTTATTCCCTCTTTTATTTTTTATTTCTCTTCTCCTTCAGAGCTTTTAATATTTTTTCCGGAGTGATGGGAAGATGACAGATTCTTACTCCTATGGCATCGTAAATTGCATTGGCAATGGCCGGGGTAGTAGCAATGGTAGCCGGTTCCCCAATTCCTTTGGCTCCATAAGGCCCATCAGAATCTTCATTCTCTATTAATCGAGTAATAAACTGAGGGGGCAT
>JABUBM010000084.1_pt1 | contig 19934 bp, 17 predicted proteins | sample 7240321 | NCBI WGS metagenome assembly JABUBM01 (sample SAMN07256344, study PRJNA390944) | subsurface metagenome | isolation source: Methane hydrate marine sediment | place: Pacific Ocean: Eastern North Pacific, ODP site 1244 | collected 2002
ACTAGGTGGAGAAGAAAATGGAGGTCTCTTTTTCACACCTCATATTCCAGTAAGGGATGGTGCAATGGCAACAGCTCTAATGGCTGAAATTTTAGCTAAAACAGGTAAAACTCTTAGCTCACTTATACAAGAATTACCAACTTATTATCAGCAAAAAGACAAAATATATTGTCCTAATAATCAAAAAGAAAGAATAATGCATTCCATTGTAAAAAATGTTGAAAAAGCAGTGGAAATTATAACTATTGATGGACTAAAGCTAATTTATGAAGACGGTTGGATACTAATCCGCCCATCTGGAACAGAACCTATTTTTAGAATTTTTACTGAGGCACTAACACAAGAAAAAGCTATAGAAAGAGTGAATAAGGGTAAAAAATTAGTAAAAAAAGCGTTAAAAATTAACAGATAAGTTTTTTCCTGCATGTTTAACAAATTCACTAAAAAGCAATAAAAAAAGGAATTGCTACCTTAAAACACATATTATGATATATTAAAAAAATCCCTCCATTTAGATAACCTTAAAAAAAATATGCTGAAAGGGTTGTAGAAACTAGAGAGAAGATAAAATGACTTCTGTAGCCGAGCAGTTAGGTATTATTGAAAGAATCTCCGGACCAGTTGTCCAAGCTTCAGATATGAAAGGAACAAAGCTCTATGATGTAGCTAGAGTAGGTGAAGAAAAACTTGTAGGCGAAATTATCAGATTAATTGATGATGTCGCAACTATACAGGTTTATGAAAGTACAGAAGGATTAAAACCAGGCGAACCAGTTTATCCTACACATTCACCTTTAAGTGTCGAATTAGGTCCGGGTATATTAAGACAAATTTTTGATGGGATTCAAAGACCATTACCAGTCATCAGACAGACGACAGGGGATTTTATAACGAGAGGAATAGAAATCTCAGGATTAGACCATAAGAAATTATGGGATTTTAATCCCACTATCAAAGTTGGCGAAAAAGTAATGGGTGGAGACATACTAGGTGAAATACCAGAAACTCCAACAGTAGATTTCAAACTTCTAGTGCCACCAAATATTCAAGGAACACTTGAATTTATAGCACCTAGAGGAGATTATACAGTTGATGAAACAGCAGCAACCATTAAAACAGTCAACGACCAAAAAGTGGATCTTCTATTTTATCACAAATGGCCAGTAAGACAACCACGTCCATTTAGTTCAAGATTACCTCCAACTATTCCTTTGATTACGGGACAAAGGATTTTTGATACTTTTGCACCAATTGCCAAAGGAGGAACAGGAGCTATCCCTGGAGGATTTGGAACAGGAAAAACTGTGTCTCAGCACCAACTAGCAAAATGGTCTGATGCGAAAATAGTAGTCTATGTCGGTTGCGGTGAAAGAGGTAACGAAATGACAGATGTACTTAGGGAATTTCCACGACTTGTTGATCCTTATACTGGAGGTCCACTTATGGATCGCACAGTTCTAATAGCAAACACATCAAATATGCCAGTTGCTGCTCGTGAAGCCAGTGTTTATACAGGAATCACTTTAGCTGAATTCTATCGGGATATGGGTTACGATGTAGCTATGATGGCTGATAGCACAAGCCGTTGGGCAGAAGCCCTGAGAGAAATTTCGGGTCGTCTTGAGGAAATGCCAGGAGAAGAATCTTATCCAGCTTATCTTTCTTCAAAAATTGCTCAATACTATGAACGAGCAGGAAGAGTTTTAACAATTGGTAGAAATCCCCGTGAAGCAAGTATTACGGTTGTAGGTGCGGTGAGTCCTCCTGGTGGTGATTTTAGCGAACCGGTTACTCAGAATACACTTCGTATTGTTAAAGTATTTTGGGCATTAAGCAAAGATTTAGCTGCAAGACGACATTTTCCTGCTATAGATTACTTGTTAAGTTACACATTATATTGGTCAAACCTTGAGGATTACTACTCCAACACAGTAAACACAGAATTTCCGCAATTAAGAGCAGAAGCTTTAGCTTTGCTTCAAAAAGATAAAGAATTACAAGATATAGTTGCATTAGTTGGTCCAGATGCTCTTCCATCAAGCGAAAAAATTATTCTTGAAATTGCCAGAATGCTGAAAGAGGACTTTCTTCAGCAAAATGCGTTCCATGATGTAGATTCTTTCTGCAATATGAAAAAGCAATATCTTATGCTAAAGACTATATTACGTTATTATGATAAAGCTAGAAATCTCTACCAAAAGGGTGCTGATGTAAAAGAGATTTTTGAACACTCCAGCACTATCTCTATTGCACGTATGAAATACATTGAACAAAGTGAGATCGAAACGAAAATCACAGAATTGATAACAGAAATAGATGGTCTTACACCTCGTGATTTCGGGGTGGAGGAGGAATATTGAGGTGTTTTAGATGACAACAGAAAAATCTTTTGAAACCAGAGAGTTCAAAACAGTAACTGAAGTTTCCGGACCTCTGTTATTTGTTGATTTGCATGAAAAGGGTGGTGTTTCATATGGTGAGATTGCTGAAATTGAAACTGTTACTGGAGAAAGAAGGAAAGGTCAAGTTTTAGATGTATCAAATAAATTGGCGATTTTGCAAGTTTTTGAAGGTACTTCAGGATTAGAAACAAAAAATACTTCTGTTAGATTCCTCGGAAAGACAATGGAAATTGGTGTTAGTAAAGATATGCTTGGTCGTATTTTTAATGGTCGAGGTGAGCTTATTGACGGTGGTGGTTCAATAATTCCAGAGAAGATTCTTGATATTACAGGTTCACCTATAAATCCATCGGCACGCCAATATCCAAAAGAATTCATCCAAACAGGGATTTCTACAATAGACACACTTCTCACATTAGTTAGAGGACAAAAACTTCCACTTTTCTCAGGGTCAGGATTACCTCATAATATGTTAGCTGCCCAGATAGCTCGACAAGCAAAAGTACTGAAAGCGGAAGAAGAATTCGCTGTTGTATTTGTAGCAATGGGAATCACAGCTGATGAAGCACGTTTCTTCAGAGAGGATTTTGAAGCAACTGGAGCTCTTGAACGAGCAGTCTTGTTTTTGAATCTTGCTGACAACCCAGCAATAGAACGTATACTTACCCCAAGACTCGCTCTAACTACTGCGGAACATCTAGCATTTGATCACGGTTACCAAGTACTTGTAATATTAACAGATATTACATCGTATGCTGAATCTCTGCGAGAGATTGCAGCAGCTCGAAGTGAAGTACCCTCTAGGCGAGGGTATCCAGGTTACATGTACTCAGACTTCTCAACAATTTATGAAAGAGCGGGGCGTATACATGGGAGAGAAGGCAGTATTACTCAAATTCCAATTTTGACTCTCCCGAATTACGATATTACACATCCAGTACCTGATTTGACTGGTTACATTACAGAAGGTCAGATATATGTAGATGTAGGCTTAAACAGGAAAGGACTGTACCCTCCAATCAATCCATTACCTAGTTTATCTAGACTCATGAAAGACACAATAGGGAAAGGTTCCACTCGTGATGATCACAAATATGTGCAAGATCAATTGTATGCTTTATATGCAACAGGGAGAGATTTGCGTGATCTCGTAGCGGTGGTTGGAGATGAATCTCTTACGGAAACAGATAAGCAAATTCTAAAATTCGCAGAACTCTTCGAGGATAAATTCATTAATCAAGATTATTATGAAAACAGAACTATCTTCCAATCACTTGATCTAGGGTGGGAATTATTATCTATATTTAAAGACCCATACAAAGTTCTCAAACGTATTCCTGCAGAAACAATTGATAAATTTCACCCAGAAAAAAGAGATCAAAAAGTAGATTTCAACAGTGTTGATGTCTAATTCTCTTCTTTATTTTATTACTACAACCTTTATTTTACCTGTATTCACAAATTTATTCACTTTTGGAACAAATGTTTGTTGATCAATCTGGATTGCATAATCGACGTCTCTAGTAAATCCCATTTCAGCTAATTTAATAGCATTTGGTGAATTTTCAAGTAGTGACGATATATCTGAATTGGTTTGGAGCAAGCGTTTCGTCTTAAGATAAAACTCTCCCTTACTGATATTAATTAATGGGAAGTATTGGAGTACTTTATCCAAGATCAATTTACTAGTTACCCAATCTTCAACAACATAGATATTAGAATCATAAAAATAGCCTGAAGGTATAACATAGATATTTAATCGCTCTTTTTTTGCTAAAGATGCTGCCACTTTTGCTACAGAAGTCAAATTAACCAAAGAACCTACCAAAACATGTTTTACATTTTCAAGAAGTAAAAACGTTTTTGCTCCACTTGTGGAGGTAAATATTACTTCATTGCTATTAAAATGCATATCACTGAAAAAAGAAGGATTATTTCCATAATCAAATCCATCAATTTTTAATCCTCCTTCTTCACCAATTAGAAGGCTTTCATGTGCGTATTTTTCACGTATTATTTTTGCATTTTCTCCATTCGCAACAACATAGATTCTCTTGACACCAAAATTCATTAGCGTTATTATTGATGTAGTTGCACGAAAGGTGTCAACAACAATACACACTGAGTTATAATCGATTTGGTTCTCTTTTACCATTTCTGGTGCAAGAATCTCAACAAACATTACTCGAAATGTATATTACTTATTTTTATCAGTTTTGTAGAAAAAGAGTCAACTGAAAACTTTGGTCACAAATTTTTTAACTTATCTATATGGAGAAATACTTGGGAAAACTCAAAGAAAATTTCTGAAGGTCGGATGGCCAAGCTTGGTAAGGTGCCAGGTTCGGGATCTGGTGATCGCGAGTTCAAATCTCGCTCCGGCCACCACACTTTTCATTACTAGTCTATTGGAATACACTTTTTGTATTTACCCCTCACGTACGTAAGCAAGTTGGGATAAGATTTTCCCTTCCACTCTTCATCAATATGAAGAGCAACAACTTTACCAAGGAACAAATCGTGAGTACCTAGTTCTATTACCTTTTCTACTTTGCACTCGATATTCACTGGGCACTCATTAATTCTAGGAGTGTTTACCTCCTTGCTTTTTTTCTTTGTGAATTCACAGACTGCCCATTTATCAATATCAGCACCTGACTTAGTTCCACAGATTTTCACTTTCTCTAGCATTTCTGCAGTTGGAATATTTACAACAAACTCATTTGATTGTTTTATTAAATTGTGAGAATATCTGGAGTTTCGTATTGCAATACTAACTATTGGAGGATCAGAGCAACATGTTCCCCCCCAGGAGAGAGTTACTATAGTTTCCTTACTGTCATATTCCGCTGAAACTAGCAAAACAGGATTTGGATAAAGTGCAGAATTAATAATGTCTTCAATTTTCATTTCATCACAGCTTTTATTTCACTCCTAAATCGTTAAAATAAATACTTTTTTCCTAAATTTTCTTTTAGTATGAAAACAAATTAATGGGATTTTGTATAATAAATACTCAAAATAAATCGTTCATAAGGGGAAGATTAAATTAAAATAATTTCAATTGGGACAAGAGAACTTGTAAAACCGGCTAGAATGGATAGTAGAAAAACCGATTTACCAAAAAATAACCCCTCATAATTTTATTAGTTTCATTATTTCATGAAAATAGCCTCTAATTTTAGATGAATATGGTACATGTACTATACAAATATGTTGTTTTAGTCGGTATAACTAGTGTATTTTAGACTTATCTTTACTTTGTACCAATATCTTTATATATTTTGTAACATAATAACATTACCAAAGAATATTTGGGTTTAGGTGAGGTTTAGATGAAGAATAAATATAAATTAAGTATTATATTGAGTGGGATAATATTATCAATGCTAATGAGTTCAACTATAAGCGCTGTAGCTCAAAAACCTGGACTTTCAATTATAACAGCTTATTACACAAATCTCGATGGGGATAATATTGAAGATGATGTTTATACAGAGGCAAGTTTAATCTTGAAAGGAGAGAAATATACGCGAATACTATTATTATTTGAGCTTGTTTTACCATCTGGATATGTATTTAGAGATCATTATCTTTACTGTGCAGTAACTGCTGGTGAAATTTTCAAGTTCAGTTTCATAAACGGTGCTCCTGAAAATGGTGATTATATATTTAATCTCGACGCATATATTTTCAGACTAGGTGAATTTGACTATTATAGTGATTCTTTACTATTTGATCCGCCAGGCGAAGAAGAACCAGACACACCAATTTCAGTTTCTGTATCTCCTTGAGCCTATATCACGATTAGACAGAATCGTCTAATGAACAACCACCCAAAAGCAAATTACCTCTAGGAGTATTGGGGGAAAAATAGCCCTAGGGGGAATCTTGCTCCATCAACTAATATTAATCAGAATCGTCTGATTAACACCCATCTAAGAAGAATCCAAGAAGTATATTGGGGATATACTCTAGGATTTTTTAAAAATATCACGGTTAGACATGAATCGTCTAATGAACACCCACCCTAGAGAGCGTTAGGGAAGCCCTCAGAGCAATATCTGGTGGTTTCCCTAATGTCTAACAGGTGTTTGTTCGAAAAATCAAATATTTAAAAGGGGAAAAAAATGGATAGTCTAAACTTATTAGAAAGAAAAATATTGAATGCATTGAATAACCATCCGCTTGATTCATTTTCTTCATTATCAAAGAGAATGGGCATGTCTAAGCAGATGTTCATACGAAAGTTTAACTCACTTTGTGAAAGAAATATAACAAAAAAAGCTACTGCAACATTCACTCCAGAAGCCCTATCACTTACTCGTTATCATGTTATCTTTAAAGTGGCTAATATAGCTCAAATGACGAATTTACAAGTAGCTTTTAGAGAACATCCTTACACTCGTCACTATAATCAATTTTACGGAGAAAGTTTTGGTTGTTATACTATATTTGATGTACCACAGAAATGTAATGGTCTCCTCTTCAAATTCTTTGATTATTTAGTTGAACAAGAAATATGTGAGGAATATTCAGTGTATAGATCCTTAGGTTATCGTCATGAGAATCCTGAACCATTTCCGAGTTATACACAAGATCCGAAACCTTTTGATATCGGTAATTTCATTAGCAAAAGACTTGAAAAACCAACAAGGTTTCCAAGAAGAAAAACTCCATTAAACCTAGAGAATATAACGCCATTACATTTGATTCTTATTCGGGATATAGGGAGAAATGTAAGAACTCCTCAAGCAGAATTAATAGAAAGGTATAAAAAGTTTATAGCAAACCCGCCTCAAAATGCGAATGACTACTTGCCACAACCTTTTCTTACATATCTGGAGAGTTTCTTTGCGAATCGTTCTAATGAAGCCATTAAGGTAGCTTTTGGTAAACAATATAATTTTGTAAAGGATAATATTATATATGCTCCCAGATGGAGTTTTGAACGCAGATTTTATGAAAGTTATGTGTATAGAGCATTTTTTATTGAAAATGTATCTTCTGAAGAAGGTGCTCAACTATATTATTTAGTTAAAGAAGAGAATCCACCGTTTAATATATCAATAAATGTTCTTGATAATGGAGTTGTTCTAAACATAAAACTACCAACATACTATGATGCGAATTTCAACTACTTAATTTGGTCAACCTACTCTGATTATAAATTGTACTCATTAGATTTCTTTGGTAGAAGAGGAATATATTACCACTTTTACGTTGATAACTTCAATACTATTGATTCAGCCTGGCGAAATGATGAAGAATGGATATTAAATAGTGTTATATATAGAATCGAAGAAAGAATCAAGAATGGTCAATGTGGAGTATATAATAATGGTCCATTAGTAACTACTTAATTACACCAAAGCATTATTCTATTTCTAATTTGATATTAATAAATTTACTTAAGAACAGATAGTAGAATTTGAAAGTCAATATTTCTCTTAATTATGGTTATTCTGAATTTTATCCATGACATCGATTAGCATTCATTTATTGTTAGCTCTCCAAGAACTTCTATCCAAATCAGTGTGGCAAGAAGAATCGAACAACTTGATTCAAAAACTGCAAAGGGGTTTCCAAAGACGCATTAAAGGAATTAACTAGTTAAAAAACTCAAAAAAGATTGAAAATTCACTGAAATAAAATCTTTAGTTATACTTCAAGTTTTATTTACTATTTGCGCTGTTTTCTTTTTTATTTCTTCTAGTTCTACTATTTTTGTATTTAATATGGTTTTTAATTGTTCATTGTCAAAAGCTTCAAGTCTTTCTCCACATTTCTCACAAATAAAATTACTATCCATCGCATTTTGAAAAATAACTCTTGGACATTCATGGTTACTGCAAGTAAAGAACATGTTAGAATCTTCATATCCCAATCTTGATTTTAATTTACTCAATACTTCATTTTGTTTCTTTTCTACCAAGAAATCTATCCGTTCAGGATGTAAAATCCAAAAATAAACAAACCACCCTGTTGATTTATCTCGTATCCTTCGAAAAGTTGCTAGTTGAAGATCATATAGTTTGTAGAGGGATTTTCTCACTTGGTTTAAGCGCATATCCAATTTTTCTGATATCTCCTCATCTGTGGTTTCTTCTTCTGAATTTAATAACACTAGAGTTACTTGTTTAACCTCTTCTCCACAGATATCTTCTACAACTTCTATTAGTGTTTGTCTTTGTCGTTCAGAGATATTAATTTTGGATGACATTTTTGTAGAGTTTTTTCGCTCATCATCATATTCATTTACTTCATCACTTGCCATTGTGACCCCTAGATATTTATGATAGCAACGCTAGTCTCATTACTATAGCCAAATCATCATTCTTTAACTTTACCTTCTAGCAGTCTATTCAATATCTAGCCATATTTTATGAAAAAACCTCGTACAGTGTTAATCAGTGGTGTAAAACACAAAACCACAAATAAGAGAAGCATAAATGCGTGTATAATGAGCATTGTGAAGGAAAAAACAGACCAAGCCATAAAGATATTGAAAGAATTAGATGTAGATTTGTGGTTGACTTATGTTCGTAAGACGTCTGAAATTATGGACCCATGTTTATATTTTCTTACTGATGAATCATGGTTTACTTGGGAAACAGCTTTTATAATCACAAAAAAAGGCGAGAATATTGCAATTTGTGGGCGTTATGATGTTCCCAATGTTAACAAAAACATATATAAAGAAATAATAGGCTATGATGTGAGCATTAGAGAGCCTTTACATGAGGTTTTGAATAGACTAAATCCACAGGTTATAGCTGTAAACTACTCTATTGACAACATTGCAGCAGATGGTTTAACTCATGGAATGTGGTTGAGATTAAACAAACTCCTCGAAGGAACTAATTATGCAAAGATATTAATTTCGTCAGAGAAAATCCTTGGAGCACTAAGAGGTAGAAAAACTCCTTCGGAATTAGCATTGATTAAAGAAGCTATAAAAATTAGCCAAGAAGGACATCTGAAAATAACTGAAAAAGTTAAGCTAGGTATGACAGAAAAAGACATCGAAAAGATTCTAATGGAACACACAATACAAAAAAATGTGAAGGTTTCCTATCCACCATTAATTAATGTTGGCTCAGATACAGCAATAGGTCATGGGAGAGGTTTATCTCATATTAAAGTAAAGCAAGGAGACTTAATCAATATAGATTATGGTGTGTTTTATCAAGGCTATGCATCAGATATCCAACGATTATCCTATGCGCTGCGTGATGGCGAAAATGAACCACCAGAAGAAATTAAAAAAGCGTTTCAAATAGTCGTAAAAGCTATTACAAAAAGTTCAGAGTTTCTAAGACCAAGTGTAATGGGTTGGGAAGTAGATTCAATAGCTAGAAAGATAGTGATAGATGGCGGATATCCTGAATTCATGCACGCATTAGGACATCAAATCGGAAGAAATGTCCATGATGGTGGTTGTTTACTTGGACCAAAATGGGAGAAATATGGGGAATTACCATTTATGGAAGTGGAAGAAGGACAAGTATTCACACTAGAATTACATGTTTTTTTGGAAAATCACGGATTTTGCAGTTTAGAGGAAGATGTGTTAGTAACAGCAGAAGGGTGTCAATTTTTATCTGATCGTCAAACTGAACTAAAACTGCTAAAATTTTAATTGAAACAATTTCATTTACTTCCCCATATATTTTTGTTTTAGACAAAATCAATGGCTTGTAAAAACAGTGATAAGTGTTTGATCACACAACAGGTTTAATGAGAAAACTAATCAGCATATTCATATTACTTAGTTTAACTACACTTAGCAACCAAGCACATGTTAACGTAAATTCAGTGATTATACAAGAACAAGCCAATCCCGTTGAAACGTATGCCCTTCTTTTTGACCAATTTCCACAAGAAATCGATAATGTCACATATTGTTCAGCTATTGAGTTTAAACAAGAACTTGTCAATTTAGGGTGGTTAGAAGAAAACATTTCTTTATTTTTAGGTGAGGAAAACATGACAAAAAATATTATACTTAATCAACTTAATTTTTTGGAACAAAATGTCGACGATAATGATCTTGTTTTCATATTTTTAATGGCTCATGGTGATACATATTGTGCTGATGTTCTTGAAATGGAAGAATGGTTTCATTTGGAATTTGCAGAAATTCCTACAGACAACAAGATTTTTTTCATGGAATCTTGTCACTCAGGCAGGTTTGTAAGTAATTTATATGGTCGCTGTTTTGCCATGGGAAGTGTAGCAAGAGAAGAGTATGCTATTGCCTACCTAGACACCAATAATTGGAGTCTAAGTGAGCCTCCATTCGTTGGCGGAATATCGGCTCATTTTTGGGCAAAGACACTAGGTAATTTGGAAGCGGATACATATGCTGATGGAATTGTAAAATTGAATGAATTGTACCAATATTCACTCCCCTTAATTAGGAATTGTTATGATGAAACATTCGAAAGCTCACCTGATTTATCAGAGTTCATCCAGACAAATGTTGGTTACACTACAAATTATCCCAGACCAGTTTTAGTTGACAATCTTCCCTATGAATTAACGCTTAATGCAACAGAATTTATATTAAACAATGAAAAATATCTATGGGAAGAAGATGTTAATCCTCCTCTAATTACATGTTTAAACACCATTCCCTATGACGAACAAAATAGCTCCATAAATGTCAAATTCACCATAACAGAAATATCAAGTCACAATTATTATTGCTATCTTAATGGAAGTTTGATAAATCAAGGAAATAAACCAAAAGGAGGAGATCTTACCTGGGAGTACACATACACTCTTTCCTTACAACCAGGTAATAACTATAATGTATCTTTACTAGTAGTAGACCCTTGGGGAAATCGTGCTTGGAATCAGACTATTATTTTATACACGGGAGAAATAAGCAATAATGAACCAGAAAAAAGCAGCGTATTACCAATAATCCTAGGAACAGTAGGTGGGTTATGGATAGCTGGTGTTGCAGTGGTTTTTATTATTAAAAGCAGAAAATGAAGGAGTAAATTATTCAACACAGTACTTTTACTACTCAACCAAATATTAAGAAAAAATTAAAAAGAGAACATTTATTACCGAATCGCCGCAACCTAATACCAAGACTACAAAATTAGTCATAAATTGTGCGGGGATAATCAAGCGGTCAATTTGTTTGCACTGCTGGGCAAACAAGATTATCGATGACGGGCTCAAGATCTGGCTTTTAAGCCGATAAAAAAGGGCCGATGAGATATCCGTTCCTTAGTGGTTCGGGAGTTCGAATCTCCCTCCCCGCACCAGAGCTTCCTTTCATTCTCCCTTCTATCAAAAGACATTTAAATCAAATTCTTTCTTTTTCAATCATGTCTAAAATACCATATCCAAAAACAAAATTTCTTAAGGTAAAGTGTTCTAGTTGTAATAATGTCCAAGTATTATTTGGTTCAGCTAAAACTATCGTAAAGTGTAATGTATGTGGTGAAGACTTAGCTAGACCCCTTGGTGGAAAAGCTAAAATTTTGGGAGAGATTGTTGAAACTCTTTTATGATTTTCACTGTTTTATTTCTGTTATTTTCAGAAATTTCATCATTCTGGGTTATTCTTATTGAAATTGTTTTATTCACCGTCGTCCACTGAGTGTAGAAAAGTGGACTAATCTTGCCATAAGCGTTCTAACAACATAAATGGCTATGTAGAACGAGAGCAAAAATGAAAGATTTTTTCTACGGTGTACATATGAATTTAAACAAATATAAGTAGAGATAGTGTAGTCTTCATCACTTACCTATTTCGCAACTTAGAGTAGTCCTTTGGTACCTCACTGAACTGTTTCAAGATAGTGTAGTCTTCATCACTTACCTATTTCACAACTGCACAAGTGGTTGTACCTCGATAAACTCTCCATGTGATACACAGATTTCAGTATCATCATTCAAATTTTCATATTTTAATAAATGATATTCGTTTGACTTAATTTTGTTTTGCTAAAACCTTTTCAATCCTTAAATATGAAGTTCTTACATATATAGAGCATGGAACATCAATTATTGTGTCTATTTTCTTACAAAAGTGGAAATGATTATTCGCGAGCTTTAATAACATCTGTTTATCAGTACCAATCTCTCCACATCTTAAGCAAAGAATCATTTTTGATCCAGGTATATGTAACTTAAGTTTTATTTTACAAATTTCTTCATTTTTATGAGTAAAATCCAAATTCACGTAACTTTTAAGATGTCTTCTAAAACTATTAAAAATTCTTTTTTGTTTTTCTTTCTTAATCCTTGGCAATCTTAACACTCATAATAACTACAAACATAGTTATATTTCAACATTTATAATAATCTAATTTGCCATTTTTGACCTTTTTTTGATGTCTAATTAAGAAATTCAAAAAGATTTACTTCCTTATATACTTTTTGTCTATAAGCTTTACTGAGTACAAAATGAGCAAGAAAAAAAAGGTAATAAATATGATAATGATATTCAAAGAAGAATTGAAAGAAATAAGAAATTCAGAATTGTGTTTTGATAGGTTTGATTTCTTTAAATACAGATGGAACAGCTTCTTACAAAGGAAAATACCTCATCTACAACAAACTCCTATAATCATCGGAGTTTCCTTCAAAGCTCCATCTTTAAAGGAGAGGATTGATGAATATTTTCAAGATATCCAGCAATTGGAAATGGAAATAAACAAAGTATTATGGGAAGTAATAACATTCGGAACAAAAATTTCTAAAGAAGTAGCAGGAGATAATTTCAAAAATAAAACTTATGGTCATTACCTATATCAAACTATCCAATTTATCTATAAAATAATAACAAAAATACTCTTTAGTTAGAAAGCAAGGAACTAGAAAATAATTTATAAGAACTAAGAAATCACTTTCCTTTACCAATCATAAATCCCTCCTCTTTTAAGAAATTTTTCTCTATTCCAACCAACTTCTGATAAAGCTTCCAAAGGATCAACTTCTAGAATAGAGCGACTATATTCATTTTCACTCACTTCATCATTGTTTGTTCTATTGTACATCCCTTTTTGTCATATCCTACGATATGTCTCAAGGTTATGTTAATCAACTCAACAATAAGAAATACACCAACACCAACAAGGATAATATTAATCCATGGATTATAAAGGAAAATTTTGTAAGAAAGGAAAAAAACTGGGAGGAAGAGAAATAAACTAAGCACTATTCCTGATACGAAAGGAAGTGTGCCGTTAATCTTTACATGTTCAAGGACATCTTTTGTGAAATATGATTTGAATTTATGTTTTATTTTAGAACAAAAAATTAACAGTTTGGACTTGAATAAGGATGATTGTTCTTCCAATTTCATAGGTGAATTTACTTCATTTGTATCATTCCTTGCTCCAGTATTGAGATAATGAAACGAATTATTGCTACTTGGTATTATTTCGTGTTTTGATGTGGGGTAATTGTCTTCATTGTTTTCATCATTTTGTCTTTGAGATGTATTTCTCAAGTCAAGTGCTTCTTTATTCGAATCTAAGTGACGGATGAAAACTTGTTCAGTATGGTAATATTTTCCAAGAGCAGGATTGTTGTTGCAAAGTTCAAGAAGAAGTTTTTCTATGAGTTCCATAGGAATAGCAGCAAGAGCAGCAAGACGATGAGGACTTACAGGAACATTGGGACGAATCTTAGAGACTATGGTAGTAAACAAGAGCATTTTGTACTTCTCAAGCTCTTTTTCACTCCAGTTACCAGAAGAAATAGAAGGGTTCCCTAGTGGATTTGAAGGGTTAAGGGGTGAGGGGTAAGACTCGTTTTTTATTAACTTTACTTTCATCCTTCCCGTTTTCTTGAAATTGTAGAAGACAAACTCATGTTTTTTTATAATCGCTTTTCCTAATCTTCTACTGAAAAAGTGCATTATAAGAAAACAAAGGAAAAGGAGACCTGTATTCCAGGTTGAGAAACTATGTGTGTTACGGGAAATATAAAGAAAGAGTAAAATCCATGAAATAATAAAAGGAAATGTTAGGATTCTTCCTAAGAGTTTTATTGCATCAAAATAATCTTCATAGAAGGTAGAACGCGTAACAAGAACGAAAATACAAAATAACTCAAGGGTTGATAAATATACACAAACTGCGAAACCTAGATATCCCCAACTGAGTGAAGTAGACTTAAGATTAAATATTCCATTTGTTGCTATTATATTCATTTGATCTGTTAGAAAATTGAGAACAATTATTTTACCCGCTAGATAAAATAAACTAATAGGTAATAATGTTGTTTTCAAAATAGATACTTTCTTTTCAAGTCTCCAACCCTTGACACTTCTTTTAAACTTAGAATAATGTCCTCGATGCAAGTCATAGCCTTCCATTTGTAACTCAACTATCTCTCCTCCTTCTATCAAATCCTCTTTTTTCCGATTTTTCTTACTGAAAAAGTGCCAAATAAAGATTACAATCATTAAACCATCAACCCCATATTCAATACCCATGAAAAGAGGTTTTGAGGGATTAATAACCTTCTTTGGTTCACTGGTTTCGTTATTAACAGGATTGTTATAAGTTGGTAACTCAAAAATTGTGGAAGGAATGAGGGTATATCGAACATTTTGTAAGGTAATCGCCGTCCCGCGCATATAGATTACAAGCGTTAACTCTACCTCGTGATACCCCCAAAGAATCGTTAATTCATTAGTAATATCAATCTCTTTTCTATTCTTGATACTGACAAAGAATAATTTTTGATTATCAACTCTTAGATTAATATTAATCTGTTCAACAGGAAAATATGTTTCGGTGAACAAAGTAAGTGATAACGAGAGATTACATCTAGTTGCATAAGACGCAGTACTAAATACATCAAAGTAAGTACGGGTAACGGTTTCAGAAATAGAAGAAGGAATTATTTCTTCCTTGGTAAACACACTCTCAAACTGTTCAGTTGCTTCATCTGTAAATTCGAGAATAGGTTTTATTTCTATTGTACTGGTATTGAGAATGAAAAATATTCCTTCTCCTTCTACTGAGCCATGAATTCTAAAAAGCAAAGGAACATCATAAGTAGTTGTAAAAGTGTTAATTTCTATAGATTGAGATTGACTCTGCTCACTTTCTGTCAGTTCTCCAGAATAAATTTCTGTTCCTGAGTAAAGCTCATAGTAAGCTGGAGAGATTATTGAACCTAAACATCCATAATTCAAGTTTATATGCAAAATCTGTTGATGACTGTTACTCGCAACAGGTTTTAATATAGAGAGATCAAAAGTGTGGTCTATTTCATCTCCTTCCCAATGATTATAACTTAGAATGTTCTCTGGAAGAGAATCTTCAAAAGAGAAGATAAATCCATCTATTTGAATGTCTGTAAAGTGAAAAACATCGACGCTCATACTAACAATAAAATGGAAGGAAAGAAAGTTTAAGCCAGTATCTATTGGAAGAATAGAGGTTAAAGTAGTAGTTATTCCATCATCAAATTCCTCTGTTACTACAACTTGATTGTTGAGTTCAACTTCAATATATTGCGAGAAAGCTGTAAAGGAATTTGAAGTAAAGGAAAGCGAAACATTAAGTTTGTCTAATTTTTTCGTGTTATAAAACGCAGTCATCACACACCTAGATACAGGTGATGCAACGCTTCCTCTAAAGGATAAAGAATTGGGGACAATAGGAAGAGTAATCGCTGTATCTGATAATAAAGGAATTTCAACTGCTTTGATTGCTGTTGTGCAAAATATTTGTAATGAACCTGAATGAGAATAAGATGTTTGACCTTCACAAGTTATTGTCAGATTCATTGTTCCATTGAATTTATCTGGATAAACAAATGCTTGCGTCAAATTATGTTCTTGTTGGTCTTGATATAAACGTGAGATTATAAATTCAATCCCTGTGCCATTGAATAGAAAGACAACTTTTAATGATTCATCAGTTTTATCTCCTTCTTGCTTGAAAAAGAGATTAACGCTATTAAAAACATCAAGTTCAATGTTAGAGAGTTCAACAGTAAACGATTGTTTGCTAAACGTTGAATTATACTCAAAAACAATATCTTGGGGAAGGAGAGTTATAGCGGAATTTTCCAGATAAGAATTAGAATGTTCTTCTGCTCTAACCCTTTGAAAGATTATAGATACAAGTATTAACAACATGAAGATTTTGATTTGAAATGAAGTTTTTCTCTTTTTCGCTTCTTTTTGTAATCTGTATTTTCTAAGAATAGATATAAAGAAAGAAAATGCTTCACCCTTTTTCCTTGAATCTTCTTTTAATCGCTCAGTCATCGTTTTCAGTGACTTTCACCTATCTTTACCAAACCCGCAAGAAAGAATAGATGTATATTCTTAATCCTCTTAAATTATTTAATTTCACCCATTAATGTTATAATTCATTTAAAAACAAGGAGAAAAACATGCATACAAACACACATAATAATAAAAACTCAGTAGTGTTGAAATATGGAGTTCTTTTTTTTCTCTAAGTGCTTGTTCTCAACGTTTTTCAGCATTTGAACTAAAATAAGTGTTTTTAAACAAAGATTGTTTTCTTAAATTTTTTATATATTCCTCTACTTTTTCAGAATCCTGATTATTGGAATTACCAACTTATGGCACAAATACTCCACGTGGAGTAATTAGTGTTTATCATTAGATATACCTGCTCCAATTTGGTTCAAGAATTCTAATGATCTTTGAAAACTGAGTGAATGTGACACGTGTCACATTTTCAAAAAAGTTGCTATATCTTGATTGAATTAATATTCTCAACATAGAGAATCAACAAATTTCGGTTTTGCCTTGAAATGGTAAAAAAGTTAAAGAAAATACCCAAGTAGTACATCTAAAAAGAGAAAGGGTTTTATATCAACTACTACTGTGTCTAATAATTATTTGGGAAATAATAACAAAATAATTTCTATAGATAATGATAGAAAAACTATGAGAAACGTCAAGGAAGAGGGGAAGAATTTGAGTAGTAAGAAAAGTGGTCTTGATTGGTGGATAACTAGAATTAGAGTTCTACAAGGTTTATCTGCAGAAGCTATAGAACATTGTCCAGAAATAGCTGAAGCAACAGAAAAATATGAAGAAGAAGAAAAAACTGGTTCATGGACATTTCTTAAGCTTTTAACTTTACAATACTATGTAAGTGTTTATACAACCATTGCAAAATCTCGTTTTGGAAGAATTGCTTATATTGACCTATGTGCTGGAGATGGTTTTAATAGAATTAAAGAAATTAATGAGGTCATTGTGGGTTCACCAGTAATAGCTCACATAATTCCAAGAAAAAGGACTAAGAATGGAAAAAGTAAAGAATTTGATACAATGATTTTAGTTGAGAAAAACCCAAAAAAAGCTGATAGATTAAAAAAAGTAATGCCTGATTCTGCATATATATTAAATGCAGATGCTAATTCAGAAGATACTAAAAACTTCATTAAAAACAAATTAGTTGAGGAGGATATCAAGCATTTTTTTGCTTTTGTAGATCCAAATGCAATGGAAGTTCACTGGAAAACTATTGAAGAACTTCTAGTGATGAAAGGAGATTTGATTATCAATTTCATGACAAGTCCTATTCAAAGAATTTGGGGATCTTACTTTTCAGATAATATATCACCTAAATTGAAACCAAAGAAAGAGAAATTTGATAACTTCTTTGGAGATGAGAGTTGGACAAATATTCCTTCTCCTGAAGAGGGAGGAAAAATAGACGGTTTACTTGACTTTTACATGTCCAAAATCAGAGAGCATAGAGAAATAGTTATACCAATTCATGTAAGAGGGTTGAGAGGATTATTTCATTATCATATGTTGGCTGCAACAAGACGTACTTCTGGTCCTCAGAGATGGTTAGAATCAATTGAGAGAGTGAGAAATAAAGTTGAAACTGTAACTGATAGTGACATTAAGTATTTTTTCAGAATATATAGAGGAAAACAAAAAACATTAGATTCTTTTTATACTTCTAAAGAATGATTTATTTCAGAAGCCTTCCTCTATTCGCTAATTTTATTATTTTCTCAATATCTTTTATTATTTTTTTTGCCAAGATATCGCAATTATGTTCAAATCCAAATCCATTCTCATTGGTTGCTTTATTTATATATTGATGAATAGTCGACATTCCAATAATAATATCGTCTTTTAATCTAAAAATCGCCCAACCCAATAATGGTGTTTGATGAGATGTAGGGAAATATAAACAAAATTCTGGTTTTGCTTGTAAATGCTTCCTAAGGTTCTCAGGTACTCTATTGTAAACATCACGGGTATATTCTTCAAGAGCTTCTGCAACATTTTCAGCAGTAATAATTATTGAATCTTCCATTCTATCACCAAATACAATTGCATTTGCATTTTTTGAAATCCCACCCCAATTCAGTCCACATAGTTTGTGTTTCTTTACAGATAGATACTCTTGATTTGCTAAATCCTAGTTCAGTTAGCTTATCTGAAATAAAAAGATATATATCCTTTCTTTTGATGAAGGGTATTTTTCTCCCCCAACCTGTATCATCAGATTTTTCAGAAAAAAATTCAAGCCAACTTCTATCTTTCGTGAATCTTAGTGTCTTTTGAAGTCCTCTTGGTGTTCCTAAGGTTATTCTTTCTGGACCTTCAGGAATCTTTGAAAACAAAAGATTTACAAAGTCTTCATAATGATCTTTCCAATTATCTATTGGGAAAATTGGATCTATCCTTACTCTAACTGTGTTCCCTATTTCACTTAACTTACTAGCTGCTACAACTCTTTTTTCAGGAGAAGGTGCTTTTTGTTCCCATCTTCTTGAAACCTCTGGAGCATTAATGCTGAAGCTGAAAATTGACTGTTTTCGAGGTTTATCAAGAAATAGATTAGTATTTCCTGATTTTGTGAGAAGGAGAAGTTTGTGTTTTTCCTGTTCTTCAAACTTGTCTGAAATTTTCTTTATTTGTTGTGGATAAACCATTGAATCAGTTAATTCACCACTATTCAAAATTTGTGGATGAGCCTTATAATCTTGAAAGAAATTATCTAAAGTCGTAAATACTTGATCAAGGGGGCGATACCAGGAATCTCTAACTCCTCGAAAAGTTCCTTGAAGATAACAGTAAGCACAACCATATTTACAGCCATAAGCCCAATTTAACTCCCAAAAATGTGGACAAACTATATCTGTCGGAGTTTTATCGAAGTATCTAACAATCCCTCCTCCGTAACTAATTATTTTTTTCTCTGCGGCTATATTTACTTTAATTTGTAATCTCTGTGTCATGTTGTTTTCCTCTCAACTCTATGAGTTTTTCCAGGGTCACAGTGAATTAGTTTTAAAATATCCCCACATTCTGGACACTCAATTTCTCCAACGAATATTTCATTAATCATCCTTGTAGGAATTTCTCTATCCATTAAATTTAATCTGTTGTCATCTCTTAGAGCTTTCCATGCCATTCTTTGTCTATATTTCTTTTCTAATTCTTTTTTTGACATACTAATTTCTTCTTCTGTCTCTTCATCACTTATTATTTCAATTAGTATATCGTACTTTACTTGTAATTCAGTAAAATTC
>JABUBM010000085.1_pt1 | contig 19843 bp, 15 predicted proteins | sample 7240321 | NCBI WGS metagenome assembly JABUBM01 (sample SAMN07256344, study PRJNA390944) | subsurface metagenome | isolation source: Methane hydrate marine sediment | place: Pacific Ocean: Eastern North Pacific, ODP site 1244 | collected 2002
AAGAAAATTTAGAAAAAACCAAAGGTCTGATATTTTCTCAAAAGATAATGTTGGACCTTACCGAAAAGGGACTTTCCCGAGAGGAAGCTTATAGGATAGTGCAGGGAATTTCTATGCGGGTCTGGCAGGGTCAAACCGAGTTTAAAGAACTTTTATTGGAAGACCCGGAAGTAAGAAAATATTTAACAAAATCGGAGATAGAAGAATGTTTTGATTATCAGACTTATTTAAAAAATATAGACCCAATATTTATTAGAGTATTTGGCCAATAGAATTACCGGGACAATATTCTAGATAAAATTGCTTTTATTTAACAGAAGAAAGGGGTATTAAATGAAAGAGCAACCGGTTGGTTTTTTAGATTCGGGGTTAGGTGGTTTATCGGTAGTAAAAGAAGTTAAAAAATTGCTTCCCCGAGAAAATATTGAATACTTTGCTGATAATCAGCGTCAACCCTATGGCGAGAAAAGCCAATCAGAACTTATTAAATTTACTTTACAGATAATTAGTTTCCTTTTAAAGAAAAAAATTAAAATTTGTGTTATAGCATGCAATACAGCTACCGCTGCCAGCCTCAAAAAAGCAAGAGAATATTTTTCTATTCCCATCATCGGTGTTATCCAGCCAGCAGTTCAGGATGCCACAAAAAAGACTTCAAACAAAAGGATCGGAGTTATTGCCACCGAATTTACCACCAAAAATGAAGCTTATACTAAAGAGATTAAAAGAATTGCCCCCGAGATAAAAGTTTTTTCTAATTTTTGTCCCGAATTTGTCTCTATAGCTGAGGCCGGTAAATTTACTGCATCTAAAACCTACGAAATTGCCCGAGAATATTTAAAACCTTTAAAAGATGCGCAAATTGACACTTTGATATTAGGTTGTACACATTATTCTTTTTTAAAAAAGGTAATATCAGATATTATAGGTCCAGAAGTAATATTAATTGATCCAGCTGTCAGTACCGCATTAATTTTAAAAGAAGTTCTCTTTCAAAAGGGAATCTCAAAAGAAGAAGGGAAAAGTAAAGAAAATTACTACACCACCGGTTTACCAGAGAAAGTAGAAAAAACTGCTAAAATCATTCTCAATAGTGATAATTTTGAAATCCAAAAAGTAAAGTTAGAATAATTAGAATAAAAATATTTAATTAGTATTACGTGATTACAACCCAAATTCTATATCTCAGTTATACGCTAAAAAACGAGATACGATTCACGAGATACGAATTAATGTATGTAATTATTGTAAAAATGTGCTAAAATTATTTTAAACTTAGTATTGAGAAGGAGGTAAGTAAAAATGAAGGCTGAAAAAATCTGGATGGATGGGAAGATGGTCGATTGGAATAAGGCAAAAGTTCATGTATGTACTCATGCCCTGCATTATGGAAGTGGAGTATTTGAAGGAATAAGGGCTTACGAGACCGAGAGTGGGACAGCAGTTTTTAGATTAAAAGAACATATTGAACGCTTATTTAATTCAGCAAAAATATTAAAAATGGAAATTCCATATACTAAAGAAGAATTCAGGCAGGCAGTCAAAGATACTATTAAAGCGAATAAATTTAAAAGTGGTTATATCCGACCTTTAGTCTATCGTGGGTTTGAACAATTAGGAATAAACCCCTTTAAATGTCCGGTTAATTGTGCTATTGCTGTTTGGGAGTGGGGAGCGTATTTAGGTGAAGAGGCCTTAGCTAAAGGGATTAAAACTAAAATTTCGAGTTATGCCCGAAGTTATATAAATTCAACTTCTCAAAAAGCCAAAATATGTGGAAATTATGTTAATTCTATCTTTGCTAAGATGGAAGCAATTGAAGCAGGTGTCGATGAAGCAATTTTATTAGATACCAGAGGTTTTGTGACTGAAGGCTCAGCAGAAAATTTATTCTGGGTTAGAGATGGAGTGATTTATACCACTCCCACTGCCACAGTCTTAGAAGGAATTACCCGCGATTCAATAATAAAAATAGCAAATGATATGGACTATCAGGTTCAAGAGAAATATATCTGTCGAGATGAGCTTTATATATCAGATGAAGTGTTTTTTACTGGTACAGCCGCGGAAGTGACTCCTATTAGAGAGATTGATAATTATCAGATTGGCGAAGGAAAACGTGGACCTGTAACTGAAAATATTCAGAAAAAATTTTTTGCAATTGCTAAGGGAGAAGAAGAGAAATACTTAAGTTGGCTTGATTATATCTAAAAAATGGGATCTGGTCTCAACATTTGACATAAGCTATTTTTAAATTAAGCAGATAGTAAGCTTATGTCAAATGTTGAGACCAGATCCCTATAAACGGAAAGGAAGGGGAAAGATGACTATTTCGGAAAGAGTAAAAAATATAAATCCATCCCAGACATTGGCAATTACTGCCCAGGCATTGGAAATGAAGCGGGAAGGGAAGAAAGTAATCAGTTTTGCAGCAGGTGAGCCTGACTTTGGTACCCCAGAAAATATTAGAGAAGGGGCTATTTCTGCTATTAGAGAAGGTTTTAGCCACTACACCGCGAGTTCAGGAATAATTGAGCTTAAAGAAGCTATAGTAGAAAAACTTAAGGAAGATAACGAAATAGAGTATAAAACTTCAGAGATAATTGTATCTACCGGAGCAAAGCAATGCCTTTTTAATACAATTTTAACTATTTGCGATCCAGGTGATGAGGTATTGTTGCCTACTCCCTGCTGGGTTAGTTATACAGAACAGATTAAATTCGCGGGAGCAGTTCCCATCTTTATTAATACTTATCAGGAAGAAGGCTTTAAATTATCTGCTGCTCAGGTTGAAGAAAAGATAACTCCACAAACCAAATTACTTATTTTAAACAGCCCTAATAATCCTACCGGAGCTGTTTATGAACTAGATGAATTAAAAAAGATAGCACAGCTTCTCTTAAAGTACAATATCTATTGTATATGTGATGAAATATACGAAAAATTAGTTTATGATGATGCAAAACATTTAAGTATAGCTTCTCTAAGCGATGAAATAAAAGAAAAAATTATTACAATAAATGGAGTTTCCAAATCTTATGCTATGACTGGCTGGAGAATTGGCTATGCTGCCGGTCCGGAAGAGATTATCAAAGGAATGTCCAAAATCCAAGGGCACAGTACTTCTAATCCCAATTCTATTGCTCAAAAAGCCAGTGTGGAAGCTTTAAACGGGAAACAAGATGCTATCGAAGAGATGAGAAAAGCATTCGATGAGCGAAGGAAATATATGGTAAGAAGGCTAAATGAAATAGAAGGAATTTCCTGTCTTAGCCCAGCCGGGGCTTTTTATGCTTTTCCTAATGTTAGTAAAATATTGGAAAGTTGCATTGAATATAATGGTAAGAAGATTAATAATTCATTTGATCTTTCTAATTTTATTTTAAAGGAAGCGGAGGTTGCTTTAATTCCTGGTAGTGCATTTGAAGCAGAAGGATATCTAAGGTTGTCTTATGCTGCATCTTTAGAAGATATTAAAGAAGGGTTGGATAGGATAGAAAAGATTCTACGATTTTAGGATGTAGGGGTTTGATTTATCGAACCCGTTAACGAAAATTACCAAATAAGCCGAGTCGTATGAAACCGAACCCTACAAAAAAATCAAGAGGGAACAACCTCTCAATATAGGCTTATGAAAGATAAACGCTTTGTAGTTTATAGATTGCAAAAATTAGCAATTTTGCTCAGGATTTTAGGTTTTGATGTCCTGTATTTTCAAAATGAGGATTATATATCAGTTATTAATCTGACTAAAAGAGAGTATAGAATTTTGTTATCCAGGGTAAAGTTTTTAAGAAAATTGCCCTGGATTTTATATCTTGACAAAGACGATCTTGATGGGCAATTAGAACAGATTATAAAAGAATTGAAATTAAAATTAAATAAAGAACGTCTATTTAGTAGATGCTCGAATTGTAATAATATCTTGCAAAAAGTTCAGGAAGAGGAAGTTAAGGGAGAGATCCCCTTAGATGTCTGTGAGAGAGGCTATTGGTTTAAAAGATGTCTTAATTGCGGAAAGATTTTTTGGAATGGGAATCATATGCCAACCTTAAAAGAAAAACTTAAGAAAATTGGAGTTGTGGAAGGAAAAAATGAAGATATTAGAGAATTTAAATGAAAGACAACAAGAAGCAGTTAAAGCTAAAGAAGCTCCCATATTAGTAATTGCCGGTGCAGGTAGTGGAAAAACAAAAGTTCTGACTCATAGAATTGCTTATTTAATTTTTCAAAAAAAGATAAATCCTGGAAATATATTGGCTGTTACCTTTACCAATAAAGCTGCTCAAGAGATGAAAGATAGAATTGAATTTATAAGTAAAGATTTTTCTGATAGAAATATGATGAAAGGCTTATGGATGGGTACTTTTCATTCCATCTGTGCACGGATTTTACGCCAGGAGATAGATGTCCTGGGTTACGATAAAAATTTTGTTATTTATGATAAAGGTGATCAGCTTAGTATGATAAGAAGATGTCTTAAGACCCTCGATTTAGATGATAAAAAATATAGCCCTAATATTGTTTCATCTATAATAGATAAAGCTAAGAATAATTTAGAAGACCCAGAATTATTTGAGTATAATGCTATGAACTATTTCAAAAAAATTGTAGCTAAGGTGTACACACAATATCAAGAAGAATTGTTTGAAAATAACGCTCTGGATTTTAACGATTTGATTTTATTAACTGTGAAACTCTTTAAAGAAAGACCAGAAATTTTAGAAAATTATCAGAATAAATTTAGATATATCTTAGTAGATGAATATCAGGATATAAATTTTGGTCAATATCAGTTAGTAAAACTACTTTCGGAAAAATATAATAATTTATTTGTAGTGGGTGACCCTGACCAAAGCATTTATAAATTTAGAGGAGCTGATTTAAGCAATATTTTGAGATTTGAACAGGATTTTCCTCACAGTAGAGTAATCAAATTAGAACAGAATTATCGGTCAACTAAAGTTATATTAGAAGGAGCTACGAATCTGATAAAACATAACAGAAATCGCAAGGAAAAGGAACTATGGACTGATAAAAAAGGTGGGGAAAAGATTAAGTGTTATGAAGCAGTTAGCGCTCTCGATGAAGCAGTATTTGTAAGTCAGGAAATTATAAAATTGAATAAAGAAAAAGGTAAAGCTTTTAAAGATTTTGCCATTTTATACCGGACTAATGCGCAATCGAGAGCTTTTGAAGAGATTTTTAATAAACAGGGTATTCCTTTCCGGGTAGTAGGAGGATTAAGATTTTACGAAAGAAAGGAAGTAAAAGATATTCTGGCCTATCTGCGTTTTATTCATGATCAAAAAGATGGAGTAAGTTTTTTAAGGATTATTAATAATGCCAAATTAGGTATAGGCAAGGTTACTTTAAGCAAAATAGAAGAATTAGCCAGAAAAAATAACTTAAATTTTCACCAGGCTTTAAAGCAGGGATTGAAGGTAATAAAAATATCTATAGACAGGAAAGAAGCCATAAATAGATTTGCTTCACTGGTTGATGAACTTAACAAAAAGAAAAAAGAAGTCAAGGGGAGCGAACTGCTCATAGAGTTAATAAAAAAAATCAATTACTATGAAGAGCTAAAAAAAGAAGGAGAATTTAAAGCTCAAAGCAAAATCGAAAATATAAAGGAATTAATCCTGGCAGTACAAGAGTTTGAAGAGAACAACGAAGATAAATCCCTAACTGCCTTTTTAGAATACGTTGCTTTAATTACAGATATTGACCTTTACAAAGGAGAAGAGGATGTAGTCACAGTTATGACCCTGCATAGTTCCAAGGGTTTAGAATTTCCGGTGGTTTTTATTACTGGATTTGAAGAAGGTATATTTCCTCATTCTCGTTCCTTGAATAGCGGGGAGGAATTAGAAGAAGAAAGAAGATTGTGTTATGTGGGAATGACCAGGGCTAAAGAATGGTTATATTTGACTTATGCCTGGAGAAGAAATTTGAATGGTAATACCTTGTTCAATAGTGTTTCACGATTCATTTCTGAGATTCCAAAACGTCTTCAAGAAAAAGCAGATATAGAAAAAGGGGAAGAAATTCCTTCACTTGATAATAGAAGAAAAAAAATTGAGGTAACGGTGGGAGATAAGATAAGGCATACCGATTGGGGAATAGGGGTTATATTAAATAAAATAGAAACTGAAAACGATATTTTTATAACTGTGGATTTTAAAAGAGTGGGATTAAAAAAGCTATCAATTAATTATGCACCGTTGGAGAAAGTATATAAATAGCGTATAGCGTACAGCGTTTAGCGTATAGGATAAATCATTCAATATCAAACTAAAAATTTAAAGCGAAAAACGTAAAACCATAATTCAAAATTTAAAACTTTTCCTATATAGAAATGTGTTTGAGGTAGGGGGCGGATTTATCCGCCCCGAGTGATTTGGTAATTTTTCAGCGGGTTTGATGAATCGAACCCCTTCTTTCTATACGCTATACGATAAACGCTCTACGCTATTCTAATGCTTCTTCATTTATTTCAATTTCGGCTTTACCCTTTAGTTCTTCTAAGAGATTTTCAAAAGCTTCTTTTTGTTTATTAGGCAGCAAGGTTTGAATAATGTCCTCTTTAACCTCTTCAAGAGTTTTAACGGTTTCTGCTTTTTTCTCAGTAATTTTTAAAATATGGAAACCGAAATCAGTATTAATTATTTCGCTTAATTCTTCTACCTCTAAGGCGAAGACTACCTCTTCAATTTCTGGGATTATTGTACCTTTAGTTAAGTATCCCAAATCTCCACCTTGGGCAGCACTGGGGCCGGCAGATTTTTCTTTGGCAATTTCGTTGAAATCTCCTCCTGCCTTTAATTGTTTCAGAATATCTTGAGCCTCTTCCTCGGTCTCTAATAAAATATTATACAAGTAGACTTGCTCTTTTTCAGTGAAGCTATCCTTATTTTGTTCATAGTATTCTAAAACTTCTTCATCATTAACCTTTATCTTGTCTAATATTTCTCTTTCTATTAGGACCTGAACCAATATTTGTTCGGTCATTTTTTTAATCTGTTCTAATATATCATTATCTTCTTCTAAGCCCATATTTCTTGCTTCCTGAATTAGTAGTTTTTCTGATATCATCTGGTCAAGTACCATACTTTTATCAAGTTGTAGTTTGTAATCTTCCGGGACCTCTTCCCATAATTGATTAAATTCGCCCAGTGTAATAGTTTGTCCGCTAAAAGAAGCTAATATCGTCTCAGGAGGCAAAATAGTTTCAACATTCTCTGGATTTGATTCGGTAGTTGATGCCCCTTCATCAGCTAAAATAGAAGAGGGATTAAAAATAAAAAAAGCTAAGAGGCATAAAGTTAAAATAGCTGCAGTTCTAAAAATGTTCATTGGTTTATTCATTAAAAAACTCCTTCCAAAATATATATTTGAATTGTAACATACAAATTAAATTTTATCATTTTTTAAAATCAAAGTAAAGGTAATTTTAAGGCTGTTAGTGAAACTTTAGTTGGATACTTTAAGAAAGAAAAGAATGGTTATCGCTTTTGTTTTTCCAATCTTTTTTTCGTTCTTTTTCTTCACGCGATACTCGATACGCAATACGCGATACGAATATAGGCCCGTTACATTTGAAAAACGTTTTTTAAAGTGATAGAATTTATAAGTTAACCGGATAATAAAAATTTTGAAAAATATATTGGATTAATTGTACTAATGAAAAGGAAAAATAATGTTAAAAAAATTTATATCTTATTATAAACCATACTGGAAGCTATTTTCACTGGATATGAGTTGTGCTTTTCTAATAGCAGCCATTGATTTAGTTTTCCCCTTGATTACCAGGCAATTTATTAATGATATTATACCTAATGGTAAATTAAGAATATTTTATATATTTATTATCGCCCTGTTGATACTCGCTGTGGTTAGGGCAGTTTTAAATTATATTATAGATTACTGGGGACATATTGTAGGAACTAGAATGGAACGGGACATGAGAAGAGATCTCTTTGAACATTTACAGACTTTATCTTTTGATTATTTTGATAACGTAAAAACCGGACATATAATGTCTCGAATAGTAAACGACCTAAGGGAGATATCTGAATTAGCCCATCATGGACCAGAAGATTTATTTATATCTTTGGTAATGCTTATAGGTTCATTTATTATTCTTACCATTATAGAATGGAGACTTACTTTAATTATATATAGTTTTTTACCTTTATTAATCTGGTATGCAACTTTAAAAAGGAAAAAAATGACGTCTGCTTTTAGATCAGTCCGAAAAAGAATAGCCGATGTTAATGCACAGTTGGAAAACAGCATATCTGGCATACGGATCGCAAAATCATTTACTAACGAAGAATATGAAATTGAAAAATTTAACGAGGGAAATAGAGAGTTTAATAGTTCGAGAGAGTTTGCTTATAAAGTAATGGCTGAGTTCTTTGCTGGAATATTCTTTTTGTCAAATATCTTAAATATTATTACACTAAGCGTTGGTGGATTTTTTGTATATCGGGGATATATAAATATCGGGGATTTAGTTGCCTATCTTTTGTATATAAATTTCTTTCTCCAACCGATTAGAAAACTCACTAACTTTACCCAGCAATTTCAAGATGGTATGACTGGCTTTGAACGATTTGTGGAAATTATGAAAGTGAAACCTTCTATAGTAGACAAAGAAGATGCTGTTACTTTAAAAGAAATAAAGGGAAAGATTGAGTTTAAAAATGTTGCTTTTAAGTATAGTGAAAAAAAATTTGTTTTATCAAATATAAATCTTGCCATAATGCCGGGAGAAACAATGGCATTAGTAGGTCCGTCTGGTGGTGGGAAAACTACTCTTTGCCAGTTAATCCCCAGATTTTATGAGGTTAATGACGGCGAAATATTAGTTGACGGTATTAATATAAAAGATATAAAAATAAAATCTCTAAGGGAGAAGATTGGTTTGGTTCAGCAGGATATATTTTTGTTTACCGGGACAATAAAGGGAAATATATTATATGGAAAACCCAACTCAGAAGATGCAGAAGTAGTAGAAGCGGCTAAAAATGCTAATATTCATGATTTTATTATGAGTTTACCCGAAGGATATGATAGCTATATAGGAGAAAAGGGGATAAAACTTTCAGGAGGTCAAAAACAGAGGATATCTCTCGCCAGAGCATTTTTAAAAAATCCTGCTATCCTCATACTTGATGAAGCTACTTCAGCTTTAGATAGTGAAGCAGAAATTATAATACAACAGGCTTTGGAAAAGTTAACCGTTGGCAGGACAGTGATGGTAATTGCCCACAGGCTTTCTACCATTAAAAATGCTAACCAGATAGTGGTTTTAACCGATGAAGGAATTAAAGAGAAGGGTAATCATGATGAGCTTATTGCCAAGGATGGATTATATACCAAGCTTTACAATGCTCAATTCAGAGGTTTCATACCGGATGAAATAGAATGACAAATAAAAGCATAGATTATTATTCATTAAAAAATCTATAACTTTACATTGGTGGGGTAATAAGATAAAGAAAAGAATAGTAATCACTCTTGTTTTTTTATCTTATTCTCTTTCTGAATCTTTTCTTTCTCTTTACGCGATACTCGATTCGTAATACGAATAAAATATGGTGGTGTTTTAACAATCTTTTGATATATACTTAATTGTAATTAAATATTAAACCAGGTAATTTTTTATAATGAAAATCTTGATAAACTTATTAGAGGAAAAAGATGGTCCATAATTCTAGTAATCATGATAATATTTTAAAAAAAATAGAAGAATTACGGGAAAAGATTAGACATCATAATTATCGCTATTATGTTTTGGATAATCCAACTGTTTCAGATGCTGAATACGATCGATTAATGAGGGATTTAATAGAATTAGAAGAAAAGTACCCCCGATATATTACACCTTCTTCTCCAACTCAGAGAGTAGGTATAGAGCCAGTTTCGGAATTTACCACAGTAAAGCATATTGCTCCTATGCTAAGTCTGGCGAATGCTTTTTCGACCGAAGAACTACGAGCTTTTAACCAGAGGATAAAAAAACTAATTTCTCAACAGAAATTAGAATATGTAGTAGAGTTAAAGATTGACGGACTGGCTGTTGCTTTAGTCTATGAAAACGGTATCTTTATAAGAGGAGCAACCCGAGGGGATGGGGTAACTGGAGAAGAAATAACTTCTAATCTTAGAACTATCAGAGCTATTCCTTTAAAATTATTTGGCGAAGATCTGCCTCCACATTTCGAAGTTTATGGTGAAGTATATATGAAGAAGAGTGATTTTAAAAAGTTAAATGAAGAGAGAACAAAAAAGAAAGAGAGTCTATTTGCTAATCCGCGAAATGCAGCAGCTGGTTCAGTAAGGCAACTTGACCCTCGAATAACTGCTCAAAGACATTTAGATACTTTTATTTATAGAGCAACTTTTCCTGAGGGAAATAACTTTAATACCCATATGGAAATTTTGAATTATTTAAAAAAGTTTGGATTTAAAGTAAACCCCCATATCAAACTTTGTCAGGATATTGAGGAAGCTATAAATTACTGCCAGAAATGGATAGAAAAAAAAGAAGAATTGGATTACGAGATTGACGGGATGGTAATCAAGGTTAATTCCTTAAGGATGAGAGAAGAATTAGGGTCGACTACTCGAAGCCCCCGCTGGGCTATTGCTTATAAGTTTCCTGCCCAGCAAGTGACCACAAAAGTTCGGGATATTATTGTTCAGGTAGGGAGAACAGGAGCCCTAACCCCGGTGGCTGTACTTGATCCGGTTAGGATATCCGGTTCAGTGGTGCAGAGAGCAACTCTGCATAACGAAGATGAAATTAAGAGAAAAGATGTTCGAATTGGAGATACTGTCTTGGTTCAAAAAGCCGGAGAAGTTATCCCGGAAGTGGTAAAAGTAATTAAGGAGAAAAGAACTGGTAAGGAAAAGGAATTTGTTATGCCTGATCAATGTCCAGTCTGTGGGGCAAAAGTATTCAGGTCAGAAGGTGAGGTAGTTTCTCGATGTAATAGTCTTAACTGTCCAGCTCAGATAAAGGAAAGAATAAGGCATTTTGCCTCCCGAAATGCTATGGATATTGAGGGGTTAGGTCCAGCTATAATTTACCAATTAGTAAAAAACGGTTTAATTAAAGATATTTCGGATTTGTATTTTTTAAAAAGAGATGATCTAATTTCTCTTGAGCGGATGGCTGAGAAATCTGCAGATAATTTATTAGATGCTATTGAAAAGAGCAAGAAAAAATTTTTAGCCAATTTAATTTATGGTTTGGGGATACGTTATGTGGGAGTTCACACTTCAGAAGTTATTACCAGATACTACCCAACTTTAGATAAATTTAAAAAAGCTAGTTTAGAAGAATTAATTGAGATTAATGAAATTGGTCCCAAGATTGCAGAAAGCATAATTCTTTTCTTTAAAGAAAAGGAAAACTTAGCTATTATTGAAAGATTAAGGAGTGCTGGTTTAAATTTTAGTCAAGAAGAAGGGAAAATACGAAAGGAAAAATTAACTCAGATATTAGCCGGAAAGCAATTTGTTTTAACCGGTACTCTAAAGGATTTTACGCGTACTCAGGCTAAAGAAATAATCAGTGAATTGGGAGGCCGAGTTACTGGCAGCGTAAGCAAAAAAACCGATTATGTTGTTGCTGGTGAAGATCCGGGCTCCAAATACCAAAAAGCCCAAAAAATTGGAGTACCTATAATTGATGAGGAAGAATTTAAAAGAATAATCAACAATAGAAGTTAGTTGGTTAAATGCAGGAATGAAAATTTCCCGTAGGGGCACGATGCATCGTGCCCACAGAAAACGAAAAACAATAAAATAGGAAGGGCACAATTCATTGTGCCCCTACAGGCAAACAATATAATACGATATACTAAAGAAGATAGAGGAAAGAGGAGTTAACATGACTGAAAAAATAATTACCAAGGAAGAAGTAGAATATGTTGCTAAATTAGCTAAATTAGAATTCGATGAAGGAGAAAAAGAAGAATTTACTTCTCAGTTAAATTCAATTTTAGACTATTTCAAAAAGTTAAATGAACTTGATACTGAAAAGGTTGAACCTACTGCTTATGTTATTTCCATGCCTAATCTGCTGAATGAAGATGAGGTTAAACCTTCTTTGCCCCAGGAAGAAGTCCTTTCCAATAGTAAATATGTTAAAAAAGGCTATTTCAAAGTTCCCAAAATAATGTAATAGATGAATATTATAGAGTGAAAAGCTAAAAGCGAAAAGCGTAAAACCATAATTCAAAACTTAAAACTATAGGAGCGCGGGGAATAATTGCGGGCAAGATTAACGGATAAGAAATACAAAAAATAAAACAAAAAACAGAAATATAAAACAAGGATGGATTCCCATTTTCATGGGAATGACAGAGAAGAGAGTGGGAATTACGAAACACTAAGCTTAATTAAAGCAAGAGGAGGAAAGATAATTGACCTTAAACCAATTAACTGCTTACGAAGCCATAAACTTAATTAAAAAAAAGAAAATTACTGCTTATGAAGTTATGCAGGATATTTTTAATCAGATAGATAAAGTAGACAATCTGATCAAAGCCTTTCTAGTTATTGACCGAGAAGAAGCCTTAAAACAAGCCAAAGAAATAGACATAAAAGTAAAAAACGGAGAAAAACTTCCTCCTTTAGCGGGAGTAGCGGTTGCCGTAAAAGATATAATAGCTACTCGAGGAACGGAGACTACTTGTGGCTCTAAAATATTAAAAGGCTTTATCCCGCCTTACAATGCTACGGTAATTAATAGATTGAAAGAAGCAGGGGCCATAATAATAGGAAAAACCAATATGGATGAATTTGCCATGGGTTCATCTACTGAAAATTCTGCTTTCGGACCCACTCATAACCCCTGGGACTTAGAAAGGGTGCCCGGTGGTTCCAGCGGTGGTTCAACTGCCGCAGTAGCAGCAGATGAGACCTTTGTTGCTTTGGGGACAGACACAGGAGGCTCTGTACGTCAGCCTGCATCTCTCTGCGGAATGGTGGGATTAAAACCAACTTACGGAAGAGTTTCCAGATACGGTTTGGTCGCCTATGCCTCATCTTTAGACCAGATAGGGTCCATAACTAAAGACGTGACCGATTGTGCTCTAGTAACGAAAGTGATAAGCGGACATGATAATATGGATTCCACTTCCGTAAATTTAAAAGTTCCTGATTATCTAAAATCCTGCCAGGCAGGAATAAAGGATTTAAAAATAGGTGTCCCCAAGGAATATTTCATCGAAGGAATAGACCCGGAAGTTAAGGATGCCCTGGATAAAGCTTTGAAAATATTTGAAAAATTAGGAGCAAAGATTGAAGAAGCATCATTACCCCACACAGAATATTCTCTGCCCACTTATTACTTGATTGCTACTGCAGAAGCAAGCTCAAACTTAGCTCGATATGATGGGGTGCAATACGGTTACAGAGTGAAAGATTACGAAGATCTGCCCTCTATGTATCAGAAAACCAGAAGCGAAGGTTTTGGAAGTGAAGTAAAAAGAAGAATTATGCTAGGTACATATGCCTTGAGTTCAGGTTATTATGATGCTTATTACTTGAAAGCCCAGAAAGTTCGTACTTTAATAAAAGAAGATTTTGATAAAGCATTTAGTAAATACGATATCCTTATTACCCCTACTTCTCCTACCCCTGCTTTTAAACTGAATGAGAAGATATCAGATCCTTTAACTATGTATCTCTCTGATATCTATACTATCCCCATTAATTTAGCCGGTATACCTGCAATTTCTCTTAATTGCGGATACAGCAAAAGTAATCTGCCCATAGGTTTACAAATTATCGGTAAGCATTTTAGTGAAGAGACTATACTTCGAGCAGCCTTTAACTTTGAACAAAATAATGATGTAGAAAAGAAGAAGCCATCGATAAAGCCAGCAAAACATAAGGAGGCAACAGAATGAAAGAAGAAGTAGTAATCGGTTTAGAAATTCATATCCAATTAATGACTAAAGCAAAAATGTTCTGTCATTGCAGCACTGATTACATTGGAAAAGAACCCAATACCAATACCTGTCCGGTGTGTTTGGGTTTACCCGGTTCACTTCCTGTGCTTAATAGAAAAGTATTAGAATTTGCTATAAGAACAGCGGTGGCTTTAAATTGTGAGATTAATCAGGTAAGTAAATTTCACCGTAAAAATTATTTTTATCCCGATTTGCCTAAAGCTTATCAGATATCTCAATATGATATTCCTTTAGGGATAAATGGATATATGGAGATTTCGCTCCCCGGAAGTAAAGAAAAGCACAGGATTGGGATTACCCGAGTTCATATAGAGGAGGATGCCGGTAAACTGGTTCATGAAGGAGATATTACTTCCTCATCTTACTCTCTGGTAGATTATAACCGTTGCGGAATTCCTCTAGCAGAGATTGTAACCGAGCCTGATTTTCGTTCTCCCGAAGAAGCTCGAATATTCTTGGTAAAATTAAGAAGTATAGTCCAGCATTTGGGAGTATGTGATGGAAATATGGAAGAAGGATCGATGCGTTGCGATGCCAATGTTTCACTTAGAGATGCAAAAACCGATGCTTTAGGTACTAAGGTAGAAATAAAGAACATGAATTCTTTTAAAGCAGTCAAGAAAGCCTTGCAATTTGAAGTGGACCGCCAAAAGAAGCTCTTGGCTGAGGGAATAAAGATAATTCAGGAAACCAGGCACTGGGATGAATCAAAGAATGTTACTGTCTCAATGCGAAGTAAAGAAGAAGCCCATGATTACCGTTATTTCCCCGAACCGGATCTCCTTCCTCTTAAGGTAGATTTAAAAATGACTGATGAGATAAGGAAAAACCTTCCTGAATTACCCGAAGCAAGAAGAGAGCGGTTTATCAAAAATTATCAGATTCCCAGATATGATGCCGAGATATTAACTTCGAGTAAAGCATTAGGTGATTATTATGAAAAGGCTGCTTCCTTATATTCCAATAGAAAAGTTTTAAGTAATTGGATTATGGGAGAATTAATATGTTATTTAAATGAAGAAAAAATAGGCGTAGATGATTCTCCTATTTCTCCAGAAAAATTAGCTGGGATGTTAAAATTAATGGATGAAGGAATAATTAGCGGTAAGATGGCTAAAGATGTCTTTGAAAAAATGTTTAAGACCGGGAAAGATGCCTCTCAGATTGTGAAGGAAAGTGGAGTTACTCAGATTACCGATGAAAATGAATTATTTGAAGTAATAGATAAGGTGATTAAGGAAAACCCCAAATCGGTAGATGATTTTAACGAAGGGAAAGAAAAGGCTTTAAACTATTTAGTGGGTCAGGTTATGCGTTATACCAAAGGAAGGGCACAGCCCGATTTTGTTTTTGAAGCTATAAAACAGAGGATAAGAAAAATATAAAACAGGAAGGGCACAATTCATTGTGCCCCTACAAAATTATAAAACGGAAATTTAGCATCTTATTATTTTTTCTTAAAAAGATTAAAGAATCTATCCTGGTATTGTTCAAATAATCCCCAGTTATCCAGTTCTTCTTTTAATTTAACCGGTTCCAATTCTCCTTTTTCCACTAATTTAAATAATTTTTCTATCTCTTTTCGGGCAGCTACTGGGACACCATATCTATCTTTAGAGATAATAGCTTGACCAATCTGGTTTACGCCTACAAACCCTCTTCTTTTAAAATCAGGTATCTGGGCAGAATAAACACTTCTAACCATCATATCTAAAATAAACTTAGAAAGAGATACATCCCAGAGACCGGCTACGCCTTTAATAACAGCACAAAGGGAATCACCCTTTTTATCTATTTTATTATTAATATTTTCTGCTACGGTTAACAAAGGACCAGAAACGAAATTCATTTCGTCAAGTTCTTTGTTAACTTTAAATTTATAAAGAATTCCTGCTAAATCAGGATATTGGCTGGCCAGGGTTTCAAATGCTTTTTTGGCTTCATCGCTAAATCCCTCTATCCTAAACATATAAGAAGGAGTAAGTAATTTGGGTTGATACCAGCTGACCTTTCCCTCTCTAACCACAGTTTCTAAATTATCCTTGGTAAATTCAGAATATACTGGTTCAGTTAGAACATAATAATGAATTACCGAGGAACCAAAAGTAGATATTAGCTGTTTAGGTCTTCTTAATATTTCAGTATGTTCAAAGGCATATCTTATTCTTTCGTCCATAATATGTTGTCTCATTAGCTCCCTTTTTTATAATTATTAAATTCGTAACAGACTATGTGACAAAAAATATTTTTTAATATATAATAGTGCCATCATTATTTTACTACAAAAAGGGTATGTATGTCACCTTTAAAATAATAAGAGAAATTTAATTTCAAAATAACTATATTTAATTTGAAAAGAGAGAAGGGGATTACTATCAGAAAGATTATTATTGGAGTTATGGGTGGAGGAGAAATAGTTAATACCGGTGACTATGAAGATGCTCGCTGCTTGGGCGGTCTAATTGCTAAAGAGGGGTGGATTTTGTTGAACGGAGGGAGAGCTTCCGGAATTATGGAAGCCTCAGCTCGAGGGGCGAAAGAAAACAGTGGTTTAACTGTTGGTATTTTACCAGGGAATGACCCTGCATGGGCTTCTGAATATATCGACATTCCCATATTGACCGGGATAGGTTTTGCCCGGAATTACATCAACGTTTTAACCAGCGAAGTGGTAGTGGCTCTTCCTGGGAGGACCGGGACTATTTCAGAGATTGCTTTGGCTCTAAATATTGGGAAAAAAGTGATTTCTTTAAATTTTGACTTAGGTCCTTTGTTTAAAAATTACGAAGAAGAGAAACAATTAATCTACGTTAAACAACCGGAAGAAGTGATAAGTTTAATTAAAAGAATACTAAGAAGTGATTTTGATAAGGGAGTTGGGAAATATGTCTAAGATATTGATGAAAGTAGATGGCGCCTGTTATCCCAACCCAGGAAATATGGCAATTGGGATAGTAATTTATAAAGACGGAGAATTATTAAAAAAAATAAGTGAAACCATTGGCTATGGAACTAATAATATTGCTGAATATAAAGCCTTAATTAGAGGATTGGAAGAGGCAAAAAAAATAAATCCGGAGAGAATAGATATATATTGTGATAGCCAATTAGTAGTTAAACAATTAAACAAAAAATATAAAGTCAAGAACAAAGGAATAATTCCATTATTTAATCGGGTTGAAGAAATTATTCGTACCATTCCAGCGAAAGTATATTTCATCTGGAATAGAAGAGATAACAACTTTATGGCTGATGGCTTAGCTAAAAGAGCTCTGACCAAAGAAGAAATAAGTAAGAGGGAAAAGTCTGCTAAAGATTTAAAGGTAGAACAAAAAGATGATTATTTTTTGGTAAGTAGTTCAAAGCCAGGGAAAAATTATAAGGTTGATATAAATATTCCTCAGTGCGAGTGTATAGATTTTTTGAGAAGAGCTCGAAAATTAAAACTCGAATGTAAACATATAATGGCAGTCAGAACTTTTCTACAAGAAAAGGAAGGGAAAAGAGAGACTAAGAATAGGCCAAAGATGAAAATTTTAGTATTAAGCAAGATGGTAAAACCTCAAGTATGGGAAAAGGCATTTAATGAATTAAATAAAAAAGCAAAACTTAATTTAGAGTTTATTATCCCTAAAACAAATGAAAGAGGAACTATTAAAAAATATCTCAAAGAAGTTGAAGTGGTGATAGGAGGAACTTTTAGTAAAGAAGACCTTGAACAAGCCAAGAAATTAAAATTAATTCAAATTCCTTTTGCAGGGGTAGATAAATTAGATTTTAACTTGTATAAAAATTACCTAGACATATTTATTTGTAATATCCATGCCAATAAGTTTGCAGTTGCCGAACACGCCTTTGCCCTTATTTTAGCCTTAGCTAAAAATATTGTTAATAATGATAGAGATTTAAGGCTGGGTAGATGGCATGGTTTTTCTACTAAGGAACCCATTGTTCAACTTCGAGGGAAATGTTTAGGAATAGTAGGTTTGGGTTCAATTGGATGGGAGATTGCCAAAATTGGTCATACCTTAGGTATGAAGGTGTATGCTCTAAAAAGGAAGATAGAGGAGAAGGATTTAAAAAAGAAAAATATTTTGGAATTTTTAGGAGATAAAAAGGATTTAGAAAAAGTAATTAGAGAATCAGATTTTATTGTTGTAGTTGTTCCTCTTACCAGAGAAACCAAGGGATTAATCGGGGAAAAAGAGTTGAAGTTAATGAAGGAAAAATATTTAATTAACATCTCTCGTGGTACAGTAATAGATGAAGAAGCCCTATTCGAATCTTTAAAAGAACAACATCTTGCCGGAGCAGCAATAGATACTTGGTATCTATATCCTTCTTCTAAACAAAAAGAGATTTCACCCAGTAAGTATGATTTTCATAAATTGGATAATATTATAGTGAGTCCCCATACAGCAGGATATACCGATAAAGCTTTAGAAGAAAATATTAAGTCCGTCTTTGATAATATAGTGAAGATTTATTACGGGGAAGAACCGGAAAATCAGATAGATCCAGAGTTGGAATATTGATATAGTTAGCGTGGAGCGTACAGCAAGATAGCGTATAGCGTACAGCGTTTAGCGTATAGTTAGGAAAGAGGAAGCCAGAAGTCAGTAGCCAGAACATTATAAAAAAAATAAACGGATAGTATATACAAAATAGGAAGGCTCGATAAATTGAGCCTTCCTATTTCTTTTTCTTTTTTATCTTCTTCACTATATACTATATACTCGATACTCGATACTAGTTATCCTATACGCTAAACGCTATCCGCTATACGCTAGTTTATACGAGATACGAATAAGGTTCTAAATTCAGAATCCTTCTCTCTCAACTATACGCTAAACGCTGTACGCTCTACGCTATCTTGCTAGTTTAGGGTTTTCAGAATCCTTCTCTCTCAACTATACGCTAAACGCTGTACGCTCTACGATATCTTGCTAGTTTAGGGTTTGGTTAAGTATTTCAAAAATTCAGAATCAGTAGAAAGCAAGACAGTGGTTTTGTCTTTAAAAGTTAATCTATAAGCTTCTAAAGTTCTGTAAAATTTATAAAATTCAGGATCTTGATTGAAACTCTCAGCATAGATTCTAATAGACTCTGCTTCTCCCTCACCTTTCAAAATTTGAGCAGTCTTATAAGCTTCGGCTAAGATAACTGTTTTCTCTCTTTCGGTTTCTGCAATAATTTTAGCTGATTCTTCCTGTCCTTCAGCCCTGTATTGTTTGGCTATCCGTTCCCTTTCTGCTCTCATTCTATCAAAAATGAATTTTTCATTTTCTGGAGGCAAATCTACCCGTTTAATCCTTACATCTACAATTTCTATTCCATAGGTATTGGCTTTTTCATTACTTATCTCGGTGACTCTTTTCATAATACCTTCTCTTTTTTCCGAGACTATTTCGCTCATGTCAAATAATCCTAAGTCAACTCTCAATTCTGAGTAGATAATGTCGTCTAATCTTGCCTGGGCACCATTTAAATCTCTAACGGTTTGTAAGAATTTTAAAGGATCGATAATTTTCCAACGAGCGTAATTATCCACAATTAGAGTCTTTTTATCTTTAGTAATGATTTCAGTCGGAGCAGCATCGTAAACTAACAGTCGGTCTTCAAAAAATACTACATTTTGAATGAAGGGAAGTTTCCAGTTTAGACCAGGTTCTTTGATTGCTCTTATCGGTTTACCAAATTGTAAAACAATTGCTTGTTTAGTTTCATCAACAATAAACAAACTTAAGTTAGATATAAACAAGATTGCTACAATAAGTATTATTAATAGTGTTCCTTTTTTCATTACTTGGTCACCTCCTTAGAGGGAGCTGCGAGAATTTTTGTGT
>JABUBM010000086.1_pt1 | contig 19779 bp, 23 predicted proteins | sample 7240321 | NCBI WGS metagenome assembly JABUBM01 (sample SAMN07256344, study PRJNA390944) | subsurface metagenome | isolation source: Methane hydrate marine sediment | place: Pacific Ocean: Eastern North Pacific, ODP site 1244 | collected 2002
ACCATACAAATCCAATGCTTTTAGATGGGCTTCTGCAGCTTTTTTCGCATCTTTATACATACAATTATAAGTTAGTCCATTTATAATCCCCGCATGATCCCCGATTTGGGGAAATACTGGTGCTCGATCAACTGAACGACCTTTCAAAGCAGCAAAAATTCGATCAAATGAATCCATTAGGTATAATATTCCCTTTAATTTAAAAAAATAAAAATTAGAAACTAAATAAATCTAATATTTTTTAATAATTAAATATAAAATATTCTGAAGTTTTCTCCATCTGAAGATGCCATTCATTCAAATGAAATATGCCGATATTTATTTCGATCCTAAAGTTCAGGAGATGTGTGTTTCACCTAGTTTTAAGTGTCCATTTTATGAGCATTCATGGAGTTGTCCTCCTAATTCACCTTATCTTGAAAAAGCTATGTCAACTTACACAGAATTTTATTTGGTCTACTCTACATTTGATCTGGAAGAATACATAAAGAAAGAAAAGGAAAGGACAAACAGATCAGAATTTTTCATTAAAAACACATTTTTACTCACCAAAAGTTTCGAATTAAATGATTTGGAAACTGAATTCGACAAATTTTTATCCCAATATAATAAAAAGTATAAAAAGCGACTTCTTTTGTACGATGGGACGTGCAAATATTGTAAAATTCAAAACGCGGGAAATTGTACCTTTGTTTCTGGCGAACCATGCCGTTTTCCAAGAATGATAAGATATTCGATGGAAGCTGTAGGGATTGAAGTTATAAGGACGGTACTTAAACTGAATTTAAATGTTAAGTATCCCTCCAATAAATATTCATTTAGATTTGGTTTAGCTTGCTTTAAATAAATAAAAACAAAACAAAAAAAAAATAATAAATTAATTAATATTTTCCGTATTCCATTACAGCTTCAGTCATCGCTTTTACATTTTCTACTTTCGCGTCGCCCATTCCATTAAACTCGGTCGTTACTATATAACCCCCGCCTGGTTTGTACTTGTTTATCGTTTCTTTCATGTGATCTTTGACCTGTTGGGGCGTTCCACTAATGAGAAGTGATGAAAGGATGCCACCAGCGATACAATATTTATCTCCTACAACTTCTTTTACTTTTGATAGGTCTGTTTTATCAAACCAAAGAATTACTTTCCCTTCCGGAAGTTCCGTAAGAGTGTCTAATAAATGATCCATACGGCCTTGGAAGCATAAAAGAGGCGTAAAATCTGCTTCAACTAATTCGTTGACAATCCTTTTTATATAAGGGTAATGGAATTCCCTATATTGTTCGGGTGATAAATATGTATTATACCAAGTCGGGCAGAACACTATACGAGAGCCTGTTGTTCCCTTTGCAATTGTACCTGTCAATTTCCCTACCGCTGCTAGTACACCAGTTAATGCTTCACAGGCTGCTTTGACTTTCTCGGGCATTCTATAGAGATCTAATGTTAGTTTATCGAAATCTCTTAACCATGCTCCAATAAAATCTAATGGATTTGGAGTCAAAGCTAAATACCATGGAAGCCAAGCCTCTTCTTTCATTTTCCCAATAAATTCCCCGAAAAAAGCTGGAAATTTAGCAAGTTCTTGACCCATCTTTAATAAAGTACCTACTCCTTTTGGAGAATCTAAATTTGCTAAATTCTTATATGCTCTCGGTATAACGGTTTTCATGAGAAATTCAAAGGGTTGCTCTATAAGGCTATCGTATTCATCACTGTTCATAACAGGTTTGTCCATAACGAATTGTGATTCAACATTTTTTCCTACTTCTCTACCTGGATTTGAAGAGTAAACATCAGCCAAAATATCGTGTGATGCACCTCCAGCTAGAACGGAAGAGACTGCAACTCCTATAGCTAAATCGGGATCATATCCCGCTAACGCTAATCCCAAAGGTACACTTTCAAATGATCGAAGGGAATTATATCCATCCCAGTTAAAATCTCTAGCGAATTTAGTCATAACTTCTATGTATTTATCATTATCATGGAACATATCCTCATAACTTACTCCAGCATATTTTGCGGGAAAATAAGTGGTGTTTATCGCTATAGGCACTCTATCAGGTTCTTTTGCTGCCGCGGCGGTTTCCATTCTCTCTAATTTCCCTTTATAAATTTCTTCAGCATTGTCCATTATTTTAGGCACCTCCTATCCAATTTTTGATTATTTTTACACCATCTATTGCATCATTAACCCAAGCATCTGCTCCTACATAATCGCTAACACTCTGATCAGTCCTCTCTCCTCCAATTATGACTTTCACTTTCTCTCTTAAATTAGCACTTGTAATTGTTTCTATAGCTTTCTTCATAGGCTCTATTGATAATGTAAGCAACCCACTCATACCTACCACAGGTGGGTTATGTTCTTTAATCGCATCTACAAATTTCTGAGCAGGAACATCTACACCTAAATCAATAACCTCAAAACCTTCAGCTTTTAAAAAGTTAATTGCAATATCTTTCCCTAGGTTATGTATATCCCCTTCAACCGTTCCTATAACAATTTTTCCTATACTCTTAGATGTGGAACTCACCAATTCTGGCATCAGTAATTCCACAGCTTCATTGAAGATCTCCCCCGCCATAATTAAGTCTGATAAAAATATCTCATCAGCAGTTCCTTTTCCAATCTCAGCCATTCCTTTTCTACAGGCTTCTAATATTTTAATAGGATCCTCATTTGCATCAATTCTTTCCTTTATTAATTTTAAAACCTTTTCTTCTTCTAAATTTATTATAGCTTCAGTTATTGTTTCTAAACTCATTAACTCTCACACACTTATTTCGTATAAGTATTGACTTATATAAGTGAATGTTTATATTTTCAATATGGAAATTATTAATTTAAATCTTTTCTTTAAGATATCATTAGGAAATTTATGCTAACGAATTTTTTAATCCTTTATTCTTTAAATAATTATCAATCAATTTGATTAATTTATTTTAAAAATTTAAAGATTTGATAATTATTTAAGAAAAAATGTCTAATTAAAGTCTTATGGTTAAAAGGAAAACCGCATTTGGCTTTAAAGCTTAATATTATTAAAAAAGAAATATCTAAATAACCCATAGATAATTAAATTTGTTCAATTTTAGTATTCACGCCAAGTATATTTACACTTAACGCACCTAAAAAACGATGTACTTGGTTCGTCAGCACTCCGAGTCTGTTCTTGCCAAGCTTCTGCCTCTCTATGACCACATTTAGGACAATCCTGTTTAACTTTAAGGTGGACAGAAATTTTATCTTCTTCTGAAACAATAATTAGGTTTTTTTCTAAAGCTTCTTTTTTTCTGTTAATTATCTCGTTAATTTGTTCTATGCTTTGTTGTAATTCTTTTTGATAACCACACTTACAAACTAAAGTTGGTTTTCCATCCAAAACCTCTTTACGTAAAAGACTTGAACATTCCGGACAAAATTCGACCATTTTAACCACAGTAAAACTTAATATTGCTCCTTATCTTTTCCTATTAAGCACATCTAATAAAATTTTTGCTTTTAAAAGATTAACTACTTTAAGAAATTAGAATTTAACCAATTCTAACAAGTTTACTATATTTTTTTTAAAAAATCAGAGCCAATTTAGATATTTTATGGTCAAATTTAAATTACTTTTAACTCTTTTTTGATTTCATATAGCTTTAGATAATATTCAAAGTTTAGATTACTCTTATCTTGTATAATTTCTGCTTCGACTTCCTTTTCTCCTTCTAGTTTAATGTTTAGCTTACCGATAACGTTAATTAGAATATTTTTTTGAAAAGGATGTTCAACTGCTTGTATATCGACCTTTATTTCTTCAGTTTGATCGTTCAAAATAATGTAGTCATTTTCAACGATATCCTTAACATATCCCGTTATTTGAATTCGATCATCGGAGTTTTTTATATCCTTAATCGTCCTCTGAATTGCAGCGTCGCGTACCATTTTATTAGGAATTTTTTTTATTTATATGGATCTAAAAATTTATGGGGGCTATAAATAATTAATTCAAAAATTACAAATAAGTATTATTAAAGGTCTAATACTGAATTTTATAAATATTGTCAATAAAACAATATTATTATAAATTAGCAATCAATAAAAGTACTGATTAAATATGTCTTTTACTCTTAGGTTAGATAATAGTAGGATATTAAAGGTAATTACAGAAACGCTTTCAAGTATTATTGATGAAACTGAATTTAAAGTTACTCCTAAGGAATTTATTATTACAGCAATGGATCCAAGTCGAATCTGTCTGTTAAAATTGTCTATAAAAAAAGAAAGTTTTGACGATTATAAATGTAGCAAGGAAACTAAAATTGGTTTAAATTTAGACGATTTAGATAAAATATTGAAGAGAAGTGCTTCTAACGACTCTCTTGAGATCGATTTTAAAGAGACCGACCAAAAAATCAAAATAAAAATGGAAAGAGAAGGAAAAAGTCGTTCACGAACTTTCAGTTTAGCTTTAATTGATCTTGATAGGGAAGAAATTCCTATGGAAAACTTGTTAAAAATCGAGTACCCAGCTAAATGGGTTATAGATACGGATTTTCTTATAGAAGCAATAAAAGACGCTGAAATTTATTCGGAAATTCTTAATATGAAAGCTATTAAAGATGAAGGATTACTTTTTAGCTCAACGGGACAAATCGGTGAAATGGAGTATAGTATTAGCATAGATGATTTAATTCAGAGTGATATTGAGGAAACTTGTAGTGGAGCGTATAGTCTTACCTTTTTGAAAGCAATTCTAAAAATGGCTCCGATAACGGAAAAACTAGAGGTATCTTTAAAAACAGATCACCCTTTAAAAATGAGTTTTGGTCTTTTAGAGGGAGGTGAATTAAGTTATTTCCTCGCGCCTCGCGTTGAAGAAGCTGACTTTGACGACGACGACGATATGGACGAATTTTAGCTATCAAATTTTTATTATTAAACTTATTTACTCTTAATCTATATAGCTGTTTTAATCTTAATTTATTTTAATTTATGAACATAAAGGTTAATAGGAGAATTATAAGTCTTGAGCATATCAACTGATTTATTAAAACACTATCCGTGGTTGCCCTCACTACAAATTTATTATTCCGATATAGCATCAAAAGATCCAACCACATTCATCGAAGAGGCGTTCTTAAAATACCCTGATGGAGAATTAGAACAAAGAATTTCAAAAATATTTAAAGCAGCTTTCAATAATCTAGAGGAGATAAAAGACTATAAAACAGACGAATTAAACATTTATTTGTATTTAATTGTCAAAATAATCCTATATGTTTTGAATAATAAACCAATTTCTAATAGAGTAGCCAACACATATTCTAAACAAACCTATAAAGAACTTATAGAGGAGAATGACGACGCAAATCTCTACGATATTTGTAAAGATCTAAAATTAAGATTTGAATATCTGAACCTTCCTTTTAAATACGGTGTAAATCTTAATAAGAGTCAACGAGAAATCCTTAAAACTAGTTTTAAAATTCACTTCACAGATTACTTGAAACTTGCTGCTAACTTACACGACGTTTACCGAAAACTGGTTCATAACGCCTTATCTGAAGGGTATGTTTACATTCAAAATAAAGATTTAATTAGATTATTGCAAGAATATGTTCGTAGAAAGTTAATTGTAGAAGAAGTTAAAGATGAGAACAATATAGAAAAATTTCGAAAAAACCTCTTAAAAATCCGAGAATTTAAGGAGTTATATGGGAACATATTGAATAATTGGGAACTTAAAAAAGAAGACTTTGAATATTCGTTTAAGATCAGTTTTAAAAAAGGAAGCGACATTTCAAATAACTTCCCTCCTTGCATACAAGATATACTTCGTAGAATTCAAGAAGGAATGAATATAGTTCATACAGAAAGATTGTTTCTTGTTTTTTTTTTACACGCTTTGAATTATCCTACAGAAAACATTATTGATATCTTTTCGAATTTGCCTGATTTTGATAGGAAAAAAACTAAATACCAAGTAGAGTTCGCTAAAAAGAAAGATTACACACCTCACTCTTGTTCTACGCTTAAGTCTTTAAATATATGTAAAGCAAACGAATCTAAAGATGGAATTTGCTTGAAAGGTTATTATTCGAAGAAATTAGACACACAGAAAAAGCTCTCGCATCCGTTATTTTATATTCAATTAAAACAATACCGGAATTCCATGAAAAACAAGGCAAATAAAACAAAGATTGAAAAAGAAGATGAGCGATAATAAATTTTTAAAAAGGTTATTTCAAGCTTATTATCAAGAAAAGCAAAAAGAAATCCCAGCGGTAAGTTCCCTCGAATTTCGAGAATTTGGCTTTATTCCCTGGGAAAAACAGATTATGATCAGGCATATTGGATTTGAAAGCCAAAAAATTTTACTGAATTATTTAATTGATAGAGGACCTAAACATGTGTACTCAAGTGGTTCACTTTATTTGCAACCTGAAGCTCAAAACATGGAAAGTAAAAAATATCAAGGTTGCGACTTAATTGTTGATATTGATGTAGACCACTTCTATACGCCGTGTAAAGACGAACACGATCTATGGTATTGTAATAATTGTGAAGCTAAAGGAACTGGCATGCAAGAAAAGTGTCCTAAATGTGAAAAATCAAAGATTACTAAATTAAATTGGATATGTGATAAATGTTTAGATGTTGCTAAAAATGAGATTAAAAAATTAGTTTACGATTTTCTAATACCCGATTTCGGAACTGATGAAAAAGATATGAGAGTTGCCTTCTCTGGACATAGAGGGTATCATTTAAAAGTTGAAAGCGAAGAATTAAGGAAATTAAATAGCGACGAAAGACGAGAAATTGTAGATTACCTTACTGGAGAAAATATTTCTTTTGAAGTTTTAGGTTTGGGAGAAAAATTTCAAATGATTCACGGATTATCAAAAGAAAACATTGGTTGGTCTCAAAAAATTATGAAAAAAATTGAAGATATTTTGTGTAAACCCAAAACTGAAATAGAAAATTTACTTTTAGATAAAAATAGATTTGGTTTCAATCCAAATGTGGTAACCAGCTTCTTAAACTCCAAAGATGATTTTTTAGAACTTATTTCTAAAGGAGAAAGAAATGTGTGGTCAATAGAAGGTTTTGGTTTGATCATGTGGAAGAATTTTTTGAAAGGAGTTGTTAAACACATTGGAGTTGAATTAGATGAGCCCGTATCGATAGATATACATAGACTCATACGATATCCTGGATCGTTACATGGAAAAACGGGATTCAAAGTTCAAGAAATTGAATTAAATGAACTTGATGATTTTAACCCTTTAGATGAATCTAATGAGAAGTTAGATCCCATCGTTTTTTATAGTAAAAATATCACTCAAAAGCTCGAAATTGTGGAACGCGCCTTACCAATCACAAAAATCAAAGGAACAAAGTATGGTCCCTACATACAAGGAGAAAAAATTAAAGTTCCTCATCATATCGCAGTATTTTTATTATGTAAAGAAGTTGCTAAAACTATTTAAGTTAAAATATTATTAGGTAATATCCTTCATTATATAATAGATTTAAAAGTTTTGATGTTCATGAATTTAAAAGCTGATTACAAGAGACTTTATCAACATTGGCTTAAGGAATTTGAACAATCCGCCTTAACACGCTTAACTCAAGAGCATTTTAATTATTTTAGTAAAATTGTTAATTATATCAAGAAATTTGAGTTAGAAGATAAACAAAAAGTTAAACTTCAATTATTAAATTCATACAAAGAGAATTTCAATTTTTTATTTTCTGATTTCTTAAAAATTCGAGAGTTAAAATTATTAAATGCGGCTTTAACACTTCAGGAGATTGTTTTTAACGATGTTACAGAAGCGGAGAAGCTATTCTATCAAAATTTAATTAGCTCCATCAAAGGGTTTAAAAAGCTTAAGAAAATCTCTTTATACGACGAAAACGAGTCACTTGAATTGGAAGAAATTTTTGAAAAAGAAAATGTCATAGTTGAGCCTACACCAGTAGAAAAAGTCAAAGATGATAAAAAAATGATCGTTCCTATTGATGAGATTTCAGAAAAATCAAAAACAATTCAAACTAAACAAATAGCTCAATATAAATACATTCTCATTCGATTTACCACCCCTTCCCCTCCCCTAGTTGGAATCGATGGTATTAATTATGGACCTTTTCAGGAAAACGATATCGCTAATTTACCATACAAAAACGCGAAAATTCTTATTTATGAGAAATTCGCAGAAAAAATAGATATAACTTAGTTTTTTTCAAACCTTTTCTTGAATTCCTCTTTAAAATATATAATACGATATTTTCCATACTTATCGATTAAAGAAAATTTTGGTGGTTTAGGGTTAATCAATTTTCCACCGCAATATCTACATTTAGATTCTGGATTAAGCAATCCATATCTACTGCAATCGCTACATTTTTGGAGGTATTTTGTCATCTTTATTACAAATCTCTGTTTATTTAGGTATTAATCTCGTATAAACTCAAATTTTCCGTTATTTTGTAATGTTAAGTTCTCAAGAACCTCTAGTGTATTTGATAGGATATTTTCTGCGTCTAGATAATCTTTAGAGACTATTTCTAATCTATAAAACGGTGCTCCGATATAAGATAAAGTTAACTTTCTCGTATCCGATGGAGCTTCAATTACATTTATAACTTCATTCAATGTATCTTTAATTTTGTCTATGCCATCTCCACTTGTGTTAACAAGTTTTAATTTTCCAATTATGCTTACTGTGGAGATCTCAACATTCTCATCAACAATTTTCAAGAACGCTCGTTTGACATCTTCGGGAATGTTTTCAAGATCATCCAAAATCTCTTTCCCTTCTTCTTTAAGAGCTTCAACAGCTTCTTGGTAAAAATCAAACTGTTCTTTTATAGGCCAGCCAATGAGCTCATACGCTCCGTCCATACTCATATCAATACCCTCTGTTTCCGTTAAAAACTGTAGTAAATTTACGTATTTATTCGCGTATTTATGTTCTTTGATTATCAGAGCTTTTTGGGCAGAATTTACGCGTCTTAACGATAAATCAATCTGTCCTTTATCAGGAACAACTTTTACAACTCTTAATACGATTCTTTGGTTTATTCTCACTATGCTCCTAATGTTTTTAACCCATCTACTCGAAATCTCACTAATATGTATCATTCCTCTTGCGCATTCTTCTGAAGGTAAGCCATCGTAATCAGGTAAATCCACGTAAATATACTGGTGTTGAATGTCAACAACACGACCCATAATAAAAGCTCCTTCTCGAGGAAACGGGTGTTTATTCTTTACCATAATTTATATCAGATTTTTTGAATATTATTTTGATTTATATTAGTTAATTAACAAATTATGACTTTTTACTTTTATTGTCTTATTTGATAAAAAGCTTATTTTTTTATCTTATCTTTTCAATATCATAAATATAATTTAAAACTGTTCCTTAAGTGATCTAAAAATACCTAACTGGGTCGTTCATAATAAGTGGGCAAAAATAGCGGAAATAGATGAATTAATCGCGAATGTCGTCGATAGGAACATCGACTACGGGACTACTTGGGCGTTTAATTCGAATAATAACGACCCTAGCAACGACGATGAAAGCGTTATCGTCAAACAACTAAAGTTCTTTCATCAAAAAGATTTAGAAAAAAAATATAGCGATAAGAATTTGTATGTAAAAGCTTTTTACTTACATCACCTGTTAGATTATTTTAGAGAAACTCGCTTTGATATTTACGATATTGACCTAATTTTTGATAAATTCCTACAAGAAAAAGTTAAAACTCAAATAGTAAATAACAAAGGGAAAGAAATCAATTTCCAAACCGAAATTCACCAAATTTTCGATCTTTTAAAAAAAAATAAAAGAGAATTATATTCCGATCTAAGAGGGGAATACCTAACAATGTTATATAATAAAAAAGAACAATGAATTTATGATATAGTACTTTAACCAAGTACTTCCCTCAGAAATATAACTTTAATTTATAGTAAAAAATATATATTCGATATCATTAAGGTAGCTATCATTTAATATAGAAATGTACAATTCAAAATTAATTCTTAAAAAAAAGTTAGGAAATTGATTAAAAATGCCTACAGATAAAAAACATTTGAATTTAGTCATAATTGGGCACATAGATCACGGTAAATCGACTTTGATGGGCGCTATGCTCATTAAAAGCGGTGCCATTTCAGACAGAGAGGCGCGGGAACTAGAGAAATTAGCAAAAGAATACGATAGAGAATCTTGGTCTTATGCTTTTGTGTTCGATAGGTTGAAAGAGGAAAGACAACGCGGTATTACCATTGATTTAGCGTTTCGAAAGTTTGAAACAAAAACAAAATACTTTACCATAATTGACGCACCTGGACACGCAGATTTCGTAAAGAACATGATTACGGGCGCTTCTCAAGCGGACGCCGCCATCTTAGTAGTTTCTGGAAAAAAAGGTGAAATGGAAGTTGGTATTGCCGCAAATGGCCAAACTCGAGAACATGCTTATTTAGCACAGACTTTAGGTGTTAAACAATTAGTCGTTGCTGTCAATAAAGCAGATATCTACGATTATAGCGAAGAACGTTATAACGAAGTGAAAGACGCGACCTCTGAACTTCTGAAAAGCATTGGTTTCCCCGTCAAGAAGATTCCATTCGTTCCAGTCTCGGGTATAAAAGCGGAGAATTTAACGGAGAAAACCGATAAGCTTTCTTGGTATGACGGTCCAACCTTACTTGAAGCAATCGACAACTTTGAAATACCTGAAAAACCTACTAACAAACCCTTAAGAATTCCTATCCAGGACGCTTATAATATTAAGGGTACAGGAGTCGTTCCTGTTGGAAGAGTAGAAACTGGCGTATTAAAGAAAAACGATAAAATTGTAATCATGCCAACGGGCTTTCAAGGCGAAATAAGAAGCATCGAAATGCACCACGAGGAAATTGATCAAGCAGAACCCGGGGATAATATCGGATTTAGCATTAGAGGTATTTCAATGGAAGATGTGGGGCGCGGTGATGTTATGGGTCATCCGAACGATGTTCCAACGGTAATTACCCCAAAAGGGAACTGGACGGGTCAGATTATTGTTATTTGGCATCCAACCGTAATTGCTCAAGGATATACTCCCGTTGTTCACGCTCATACGGCTCAAGTTGCTGCTAAGTTCGTCGAACTGATTAAAAAGTTAGATCAGAAGACTGGTGCTGTGATCGAAGACAATCCTAAATTCCTCAAGAAAAACGAAGCAGCTATCGTCAAATTACAACCGATTAAAAAGCTTTGTATTGAAAAATACGAAGAGTTCCCTGAACTTGGGAGGTTTGCGGTAAGAGATATGGGTAGAACAGCCTGCGTTGGGATTGTAAAAGACCTAGTGACAGGGGAAACAGAAGAATAAAGATTTAACCTTTTTTTGATTTTTTTATTTATATATCTAATTTTATTTATTTTTTCATTTTTTTCTAATTAAACTGATTATAAGATTTCATATTATGTGAATATTATTTTCTTTTTTGAACAATTGCTTGCCTTTTCTAATTAAGGTAATTTTAGATTAGGAAGGGTTAATTTTGTTTTCTACAAAGAAAAAAATTTGTTTTATTGGAGAACAGAACGTTGGTAAATCATCACTGCTATCCTTATTACAAGGAAGGGAAGTCCAAAAGGAAAGAGTTCCTACGGTGGGATTAGAAGTAGAAGACTCCATTTTGAACGGTAAAAAATGTTCAATATGGGATTTAGGCGGGCAGAAAAGGTTTAAGTTCATGTGGCAGGATTTCTTGAAAGGTGCTGGTTTAGCAGTTATAGTATGCGATTCAACCGAGAAAAACGTAAAGCAAACTAAGGAGATTTATAATAGGTTTGAACGTACCTTAGGGACCAAAATTATTGCCATCGCGAATAAACAAGACTTACCGGGTAGGTTAAGTGCTCAAGAAATTCAGAAGAGGTTAGGGGGGCTAAAGACTTATGGAATGTCTGCTATTCGACCTGAATTGCGCGAAAGGATGAAAGAGATTTTAGAATACGAGATAGCTACTTTTTAAAATATATTCTACAAAAAGCTTTATAAGGTATTTCCTATTATGTGGGCTAGTCGAACTGGCTCAGGTATTTTTGAATCAACACATATTTTTTGTAACAAGGATTCTACCTCAGAAAATTGAATCCCTTTAGAATGAAAATAAATTTTGGACATTCCACCTGCCGTTTCAACAAAAGTTTCATATAAATTACCGGCATTAACTATGTTTTGAAGTTTTTCTTTATAGCGGTTAGGAAAATTCTTAACAATCGCTTTTTTGACAGCTTTAAGATCGACTTTTCTTTCGGTTATAGCTACGATGGGTTTGTTTATTCGCCTGTAAATTTCCTCTAAATCAATAATGTTAAATCCGCCAAAAGTAATTGTGTCAGTTAAAATATATTGAATATGTTTTTCGTTTCGTTTAGCGAGTTCGATCAAAACTTCTGTAGCGTCGCTTCCATCAATTATTATTTCTTTTTTAACCATACTTACCATCCTAACACCTTGACAGACGATCCCTATTAAATCTGTAGTTTTAGAATGTGATTTGAGGTTAAACCTTGCATCGTCAAATCCAATTGTTATTGGAAAATCCTTCATGCTTAATTCTCAGGTAAGAATTTTTTAATGTGATTTAAGAGCTTTGTGAACGCAATCCTGGCGCTTTCTATTTCGATATGCCTTATGTATAAATCTCCTGTAAGAGAATCTTCGAGGAAATTTATAATTTCCTTTATCGCCATTTTTTCACTAAACCAGATGTAAGCAATAATAGCTTCAACTGTGTCTGCGAGATCGTGAGCGTTTGCTCTATTTCTCGAAAAATTTTTCATGTTTGCGTCTTTTAAAGCTTCTGCCAAAATTGTTTTGCTTACCTTCTTACCCGTTCGAATAATTTTATTATTTTTCTTGTTACGAGTTAAATACATGGATTTAGCAACCGAGTAAGTAAGATTAACAATACCATCTCCGATTTTAGCTAACCCTTTATCAGTTCCTATTGATTTTTGGGTTAGGTTAAGGTTTAAATCTTTTAATAAAAAATTATATGCCATTAAGAATAGATGATCAGTAATTTCTTATAAACTTTTCATAAAACTGAAAAAAAAGATTCACTACATAAGTTTTTTAAATACTTTCTGGGTTTCTGCAACTTCATTTCTCAAAGCATCTATTCCTTTGAGAAAGATTTTTTTTAATTTGTATCCGTCTTTGAGTCTAATAAAAATTTGAGGAGGGGATATGGCTATTTCCGTAATTTTATAAGCCGCAGCTATAACCCCTTCGAGCGTTAACAAATGTTTTACAAGGATATTACAAAAACCATGCGATTGTCCTTCAAGGGTTAATGTATAATCGTTGTCTCCTGGACCACTTATAATATTTAATTTTAATATTGTGTGCTCTGGTAGTTCTGGAGCTGGTTCTACTTCTACTTCCAATTCTTCTTCCGATTCAACTTTTTCAGTCTGCTCAGGTGTTTCTGCTGGAGGAGTCTCGTCCTTTTTCACAGTTTCATTTGATACATCGGGATAATGGCTATCTATATCTTCCTTGTCAAATATATCTTCTTCAACGTCTTTAAGCTTGCTCTCTTCTTCCTTTGGTCCAACTTTTTTTTTTGCCACCTATATTCTACCAAAATCTGTGAATCTAATTTCTCTAATTTAGAATTAAATAAATGTTTTTTGGTTTTAAAACACTAAAAAGATAAGCAATTTTATAAATATCGATTAGCTAACTCTTTTAATCTTTCAGTTGCTAAATATTGGAGATCTTTAGGGCCAAACAATGAGATTTTTATTGAATTTCCTTCAACTTTACAGTTTAAGGTAAGATAATTTATTTTTTTTTGAACTTCTTCAAGAAATTTAATAGTGTTATTTAACTCCCCATTTGAATTATAGAAGTGTATTACTTTTCTTCCACCACGGCTACCCAAGAATAAAACCTTTAAAAAATAGTTCTTTTTTAATATCTTAAGTTTTCAGTTACATTTCCGTAATCGTCTGCTAATTTTCTGCTTTCAAGATTTCCACATCTGGGACATCTTAATCTATCTATCCCTATCTTCTTAAGAGTTGTTCCACATATTAAACAATCAGCATGAATAACTCCAAAATTTCTTCCAGAGGTGCTTAATTTATATTCGTTAAAATTCTGCTCAATTACTTTTGCTCGAATAATATCAGTAGTTTGAAAAGCATCTGAGATCCTCTCGATGTATTTTTTTGATATCTGGGAAACATGAATATTTCCAAAATATGAGCTATTAAAATGAATCTTTTTATTGATTGTATGAAAATTAAGGCCCACAGAATACTGTCTTAAAAACAGGGCTGTCCCGATTACCCGATCGCCAATCTCTACTGTTTTTCGATCTTTTTCTTGATGATCCCTTACTTCTATTAATCTTTTGTTCGTATCAATATTGATTATTCCAGTTTTAGATGCAATAATTTGACCATCTTTTACATAAGTAGACTGTTTATCGGGTAGAAATTCTTCTACAACACCTAAATATTGACCCGTAAGAACAATTTCTTTATTTTTCGCTGATTCTTTCATAATTTTTAACAAAAATCTTTTAATTTCCCTATTAAGTTATAATTAATTAACACAATTAAGTTTTTTCATAATTTTTCATAAACAAAATTATAGCGTGGATATTTTAGGCGATCGAGATTAATAAAAAAGATTTAATATCGTTAGTTCAACAAACAGAAGTATTTTCTAATCCCAAAATCGAGCTAGAGCAATATTGCACTGATGCGAATAGTGCGGTAGACATCATATATTATGCGGGAGTTGAATTTAACGACATTAAAGACCGATTAATACTTGATCTTGGCGCAGGAACGGGCAGACTATCGATTTCTTGCGCGTACCTTCAAGCTAAGTATGTTTTAAGCATTGATATAGATTTTGACGCGATAAAGGTTTTAAAGGGAAATGTTAAAGATTTGGACCTTGAAGCTGTAATTTTACCCATTTGCGCTGACATTAATAGGTTTGAAATCTCAACGCAATTATTTCCTAAAGAGTTAAATATCACGACAATTATGAACCCCCCTTTTGGAGTGCAAAAAAAAACCGCAGATAGATTTTTTTTACAAAAAGCCTTCTCTTTCTCGGATGTAGTTTATTCGATTCATTTAGCTAATGAAAAAGTTCATAATTTTATATCTAAATTTGTAAGCTCAAAAAACTGGAGTATTAATTACGTATTACCTTTTAATTTAGTTTTAGAAAGGTCTTTTCCGTTCCATACAAAAAAAACAAAAAAAGTTGCTGTAAATGTTTATAGATTTATTAAAAATTAAAAAAATTAAAAAAAAAAATGGACTTAATTATTGAAATTTTTTCCAAGAATCTAAATGTTTAGGATAATTAGCATTTGTCCCTAAGAATTCTTCAATTCTTAACAACTGGTTATATTTGCAATTTCGATCAGATCTTGCCGTTGCGCCCGTTTTTAATTGTCCTGTACAAAGTCCAACTGCTAAATCTGCTATGAAGGGATCTTCAGTTTCGCCCGAACGATGGGAGACCATGACATTAAATCCATTTTTAAAAGACATTTTTGCAGCATTTATTGCCTCAGTTAGCGAACCAATCTGATTTACTTTTAATAACAACGCATTTCCCGCTTTTTCTTTAATTGCCTTTTCAAGTATTTTTATATTAGTAACTGTAAGGTCATCATCTACAATTTGTATTGATTTATCGACTTTTGCAGTTAAATTGGTAAAACCACTAAACGCCTTTTCGTCAAATGGATCTTCTATTGACTTGAATGGATAATCATTAATTAAGTCAAGATAATACTGCAACAATTCATCTTCAGTTAACTTATTACCGTCAATATTGTATGTACCATCCTCAAAAAATTCACTCGCAGCCGCATCCATTCCTAAGAAAAAATCGGTTCTCATTGAAAACCCCGCTTCCTCAATTGCTTCTATAATAATATCTACAGCATCTTTAGTTAAGGATAAGTTCGGGGCGAAGCCACCCTCATCACCCACATTAGTTGCTGAAGGCCCGTATTTTTTAGCTAATAACTTCTTTAATGTTTGATACACCTCTGAGACGTTTTGGATTGCTTGAGAGAAATTTGGTGCTCCTACGGGTAATATCATAAATTCTTGTATCGATAAATCGTTGCCCGCATGTTCCCCCCCATTTAGAATATTGCAGCATGGTAATGGTAATAAGAAATCTTTTCGAGTTTGATGATATGCTAATTCATGGAGATGAGCGAATAATGGTTTCTCAGATAGAAGCGCAGCTAACTTTGCAACAGCTAAAGACACTGAAAGTATTGCATTTGCACCTAAGTTGCTTTTGTTTTCCGTGCCATCAATTGCAATCATCTCCTCGTCGATGTTGGTTTGTTCTCGAACATCAAAACCTTGTAGTTTATTGTTTATAATAGTGTTTACATTTGATACTGCTTTAGTTACATGTTTACCCAAGAAAGCAGCTCCTCCATCTCTCAATTCAAGAGCCTCTAAAACGCCTGTTGACGCGCCTGAAGGAACAGCCGCTCTTGCATAAATCTTACCTACATAAACATCGGTTTCAACTGTCGGATTTCCACGCGAATCTAAAATCCATCGAGACCTAATTTTTGTAATTTTAAAGTCTGTCATTTTAAAATTTCCTACTCTGTTTATTAAAGTTCTGAAATAAAATAAAGAAACTTTAATTCTTAATAATATTTTTTTATATATTATTATAAGCCTTTATTAGAATTTAGTGTTTGAATGTCAACAGATAACAAACCTTGGGTAGAAAAGTATAGACCTCGCCTTTTAGGTGATGTCGTTAATCAAAAGGGGATTATAAAGCGTTTACAACAATTTATTAAGGATAAATCGATGCCCCACCTTATATTTGCCGGTCCAGCAGGTACTGGGAAAACAACTTCTGCTCTAGCAATGGTTAGGGGGCTGTATGGTAGAAAAATGGCGATTAATACTACTTATTTGGAATTAAATGCAAGTGATGCAAGAGGTATTAATGTTATTAGAACTTACATTAAGGATTTCGCAAAAGCAAAACCTCCGTCTGACATACCGTTCAAAATTTTAATTTTAGACGAGGCGGACAATATGACGGCGCCTGCTCAGCAAGCACTAAGGAGAACAATGGAAAAATACACTAAAAATTGTAGGATGGTTTTAATTTGTAACTATTCTAACAAAATTATCCCCCCAATCCAATCTAGATGCGTTGTTTTTAGATTTTCCTCTTTGAATAAAGAGGACATTAAAGAAAGAGTAAAATTTATCGCCAATCAAGAACAAATAAGCCTAACCCCAAATGGGTTAATTGCTTTAGTAGATGTATCGAAGGGAGATTGTCGTAGAGCTATAAATTACTTGCAATCTTGTGGTACAATTTCAAAAAAAATCGATCAAGATATAGTTTTTCGTGTTGCTGGCGAAGTACCATCAGATAAAATAAGAGAAATTTTAAAAACTGCAATTGAAGGGCAATTACAATTTTCCTTGAAATTACTTAACGATATCATAAGAGAATACGGTTTGTCGGGTATTAATATTATTAAAAATATACATCGAGAGATTTATGACTTACAAATTTCAGAAGACCTGAAAATTGAGCTTTCTAAACTCTTAGCTGAATCTGAATACCGATTAAGCCAAGGAGGTACGGAAGAGATTCAATTACAAGCGTTATTAGCCAATATTGTTATGTTGCATGAAATTAAATAATTTTTTTTTAAAAGCGAATTTTTGCTCTTGCTCTCTAAAATATTTATCCCTTCTCTCTTTTGATTTATTATCGATTACGAAACTTACATTATTACCATAGTTGATATCCCACAAGATCAATCCAAAAGGATCAGCAGGTTGATAAGAGATATCTTTGGATGGGTCAAATAAATCTATAAATTCTTCATAGCTGATTTTACCAAAGCCTACCTCTAAAATCTTAGTTACCATTCGTCTTATTTGTTGTCTTAGAAAAGCTCTGCTTTTAAAATCGAATATAATAAAATTCCCTTCTATATTGATTGATGTTGTAATCATATCTCTAATGTTTTTTACTTTTTCTTTTCCTGGTTTAGAGAAATTTTTAAAGTTATGTCGTCCCTCTAGAGCCTTACATACCTTTTTCATCGCCTTAAAATTAACTGTGGAGTCGTCTTTAAGGATAGCATTCGGATATGGCATAATATATTTGTAATGCCTAAACTGTGCGTTATATCTTGATAAAAAGTCCGTTGGAACTTTTGAATAAGCCCAGACGCCAATATTTTTTGATAAAGCAGAATTTATCTCCATCAATATGGGTATTTTTTCAGTAATAAAAGAAAATGTAGATCCTCGAGCCGAAACGAACTTATCGGTTCTACTTGCCACCTCGAAACCCGATTTCTTAGCTTCATGTATATAATTCTTTTCTTGCAATGCTGTTAGTAAGCAGTCTTCAATGGTTAAATAATTGGGTTGTCGTTGAGAACCGAAATATTCCTCCGCTCCTATGTAATAAAATTTAAAGAGATATCTTGTTTTTTCCATTCCTAATAATTTCATCTTTAAAATTATATTAATTTTTTGTATGAAATCAGAATTTTCGAACAAATTAAACTCATGTTATAATATTGAGATTAATTAATTTATCAAAAAATAATCTTTTAATGGAATTTAACATTTATATTTTTAAATTTCATATGATTATTTCAGTATATTAAAAGCCTTTAGAGAGAGAATATGTCTAAAATTTATCCAACATTAAAAAACTTACGAGATCGTATGAGAGCGAGTATTACAGTAAAAACATATAATATTTTGTTTTTCTTGGCATTGTTCTTAGTTTTATTTTTAACTGTATTAATTCGACTTTCTCCAGTTGCATCTGGGAATTACTTAATTAAAGCTTTTGACCCGTGGATACAATATTACAACGCTGAATACCTAGCAACACACTCCGTTTTCGACTATTTTAATTGGGTTGATACTAAAAGTTGGTTTCCAGAGGGATACGCTCGTGGAAATCTTAGACCTGGGTTAACATTCACCGTAGTAACTATATTTCAAATAGTTAATTCAATTGGGATTCCAATATCCCTTTATGATATTTGTTTCTATTTTCCCGCTTTTATGGGCGGAGCTTCTGTTTTAGCGATCTACCTTTTGGGAAAAGAACTACTAGACCGAAGATGTGGGCTAATGGCTGCGTTCTTCTTGGCGTTTAATCCGGGGTTTATGCAACGAACAATGGCGGGTTTTTTTGATAATGAAACAATTGGTGTATTTGCAACTCTCATGACATTATATTTCTTTATTAAAACTCTACGAACAGGAAAAATCCTCGATTCCATTTTGGGCGGTTTATTTTTAGGATATTTAGGTTTGAGCTGGGGTGGATATAATTTTGTATACTTAATTCTACCCATGATATGTGGTATTTTAGTCTTACTCAAAAAGTACGACTCAAATGTCTTAATAGCGTATGCAGGAATCGAAGGTGTAGGATTATTAATTTTTTCACTTAGTTTTAATTTCAACTATGCTAACTTTTTCAATAGTTTGGAACTATTTGGAATTTTTCTTTTTACAATATTACTAACCATTTTTCATTTAATTCATATAAAGAAAAGTGATTATCCTCGATTATATAACGGCTTAATAAACTTTTTAAAATGGGGCTTAATACCGGGTGCAATTTGACTTTGTGATAATTGAACAGTAGCCATATTAGAGGCATGGATTACTTGGGCGAAGCA
>JABUBM010000087.1_pt1 | contig 19574 bp, 16 predicted proteins | sample 7240321 | NCBI WGS metagenome assembly JABUBM01 (sample SAMN07256344, study PRJNA390944) | subsurface metagenome | isolation source: Methane hydrate marine sediment | place: Pacific Ocean: Eastern North Pacific, ODP site 1244 | collected 2002
GGGATTGCGATCAGCGATGCACTTTGCGTGATCTCGCAACCATTACTTACGCTAAAGGTTAAGTCTCAAAAAGATCTCATAAAACGACTTAAGTGTATTATTAAAGAGAACAATATAGGACTTGTGATTATTGGCGATCCCATTTCCCATACTGGAGAATTAACCGAGATGTCACAAGAAGTACGTAGATTTTTGAAGAAGTTTAGAAAATCGATAGATGTTGAGGTTAAACTATGGGATGAACGATTTACCAGTAGGTATGCTTTGGAAATCGTAAAAGATATGGGTTTGAAAAAACAAAGGGATAAGATTGACCAGATTGCTGCTTCTATCATGCTTGATGAATATCTAAAGTCTCAAACCATATGTACAATATGAAAAGGAAGGTAATAGCAATTTCAATATTAATTTTAGTATTTTTAATCTGGTTGCAGCCTATTAATTTTGACAGAACAGAAATTACTATACCAGAGGATGCCAACGCAAGGGAAATTGCACAATATCTTTCACGCATTCATATTGTCCGCGACATCAATGAGTTTCTTTTCTGGCTAAAAATATCCGGGAAAGAGAAACATCTGAAATCTGGTACCTATGAATTGCAGAGGTATAAAAATCCTGTTTATGTGATTAATAAACTTACGCGCGGTGGTAAATCTGATATTATTATTACCATACCTGAAGGGCTTACTATTTATGAGACGGCTGAAATACTTGATATTAGTGGGATTATTAATAAAAGGAAATTTATTTCGTTATGTAATGATAGAAACTTCATCAAAAATTTCGGGATAAAGGTTTCTTCGCTTGAAGGTTATCTTTTCCCTGATACCTATTCGTTTAGTATTTCACAAACCGATTCAGAAGTGATCAGTACGTTCATGAAAAATTTTAGTAAGCATATTGAAAAATTCGCATTGGACCCGGATTCGATTAATAAGATCATAATAATCGCCTCCATTATTGAGAAAGAAGCAAAGCTTGAGGAGGAGAGGCCAATTATTGCCAAGGTTTTTGTTAACAGGATCAAGGTTGGCCGTCCTTTGGAATCGTGTGCCACAGTCTTTTACGCCTTGAAGAATATTAACTACGAGAAATATCAAACAAAAACAAAATTGCTCCAAAAGGATTTGAAACTCAATTCACCATACAATACATATATACATACCGGGCTTCCACCGGGACCGATATGCTCGCCAGGGGAAAATTCAATCGCATCTGCTGTTTCACCTGCAGATGTTGATTATCTCTATTTCGTTTCCATCGGTAATGGCCGACATCACTTTTCTAAAACTTTCCGAGAACATATAGCGGTAAAAGAAGGATATAATGCTAAGAAATGAATTTGAAGATATCCTGATCCAGAATACTCCATACTATAAAAATCTTGAAAATACTTATCGTGATACAGTTAATTTTGAACGTTATATTGGCATATTGAAGAAAATTTGTAAAGGTGACAGTTTTATCGAGATGCTTGAGAAAAAAGGCAGTAAACAACTGGTCTACTTTGGACGGAAAATTTTTACACTACAAAAAGATTTTATCACACATTATGTACATTTTTTATTAGATGAATCCGGAGTTGACAAATGGGACCAATTTTTTGAGAGATATAGCAAAAATTTGTTTGAAATCTACAAAAAGTTCGTAGCGGGCGATAATAACAGAATATTAATATTTGAGATTGTCAACCGTAAACTTCTACGTGATCTTCTAAAGCAACAGACCATGCATGTACCGCTTATGAAGAAAATATTAATTTCAGAACGATTGGGCGTTGTCGTCAATCAATTATTCAACTATATCAGGCATTCACTGGCTGAAAATATGGCTGTAATGGACACATTAATATTAGATTCTTATGCAAAGATTCCACTTTTACCACAATGCAGCCATTCAGAAACAATGAAATTATTAAGCACATGTTTTCTTGAAAAAGGATTGCCAGAACCTTTGTTTAGCGCTATTTTTAAAAACATTACTACTTCCTGTTATACGGACACAAAAGACAAAATTATGGCTGCAATTAGTAGAACAACATTTTTAAACAAGGATGAAGTTCTTAAAATCTTTAAATCCTACTTTTTCTTTCCTGATAATGAGAGTCTTTCTGAAATATTGAAATTACTAAAAACAAAGGCATATGAAATGATTAAGAGAATTGAAAACAGGAAAGAGATGATTGAGAGAAAACAACATGATATTAAACGAAAAACAGAAGAGACGACCAAGGTTATCAAAGAACAGTTGATCGATCTTACTGTGAATTTTTCAACTGAGGAATCAATTGATGGCATGATTAAAAAACTGCGATCTAATCTTATGACCCATGGTTATGACCTTAAGATTCTTAACAATGAATACCAGGAACGGGTAAAGAAAGAAGGTGAATTAAATTACATTTTTAGTCTTAAAACAAAAGATGTATTGGGATTTGTTTTTAAAAATGAATGGGATCCCTATATAGTATTATCTTTGAATAAAAATAAAAGTATTGCTGACAACCAACTTCAATTATTAATAAAAGGTACTATTAATGAGATAAGAAATAACAAGATGGCGATAGAGGTTATGAATAAATACCGGAGTTCCGGTTTTTTAAAGGAAAAATATAATATTAAAGCAATCAAGAAAAAATTTGAAATAATAACTAATGAAGTCATAGAACCCCTGATTAAAACATTTCTGCTGGAAGAGTTAATTGAATATTACCCTAAATTATCAGATGTAACATCAATCGAAGGGGTCCGTTATCTTGCAGAAGAATCGCTATCAGGTGAAGTTTTTGTGATTGGAGAAAATTTTGATATTATTAAAAGAAGAAGGGATGCTTCTGATGTGAATGTCCTACACCATAAAAATTTGGTTTCTGTGCTTGTTTACGATATTAGAGGCTCAACCTTTATGGGTACAAAATTGAGGAACGCCGAGCGGGAGAGTGGAATAAGAAATTATTTCCAGCAATTTATGCTGTCTGTTGTTAGTAGATTTGGTGGTATTCCGATAAAAGATACAGGTGACGGAGGGGTTATATTATTTACAGCAAATCATTATGATATACGAAATTACAGTACATTGAAACTCGAACAAGGTAGTGTTTTATCAGCTGTTCGTTGCGGACTTGAGATGGTAAAAGGTGCTAAGGATTTTGTTCAGGAGAATATTGATAAATATCAAGATTGGTTTCGTGAAGCTGAGGAACGAAGAATAAGTTTTGAGGGTGTGACCTATGCAACATTACTGCCATCTTATCAGTCAATATTTCAAATAGGTGTAGGCATTGCTTCAGGAATCTATCCTGAAGAGATTTATTTAGAAAAAAATGCTTTTGGCGAACTTGACTTAACTGGCATGCTTGTTAGAGAAGCAAATTTGTATTCTAAGGTCAGAGCCAAGGAAAAGTCTACAGTAATCTGTGATGATGCAACACTTTTTAATCTTTTATTGAATGTGAACAAATTCTCATTTCTTAGTGAAGAAGGTTTGAGAACAGATCCTTTATTACTCAGCATTGAACAGGGATTAGAATACTGGATGAAACAGAAGGTTACGCAGCGCGGTTTTATACTCGATTTATATAAAATTTTTGTTAAACAATTAGGTCAGGAGATCTCTCGTCCTGATAGTCTTAAGATTCTGTTAGGCGTTTTTGATATAATGATAGATGAGACAGGTGAAATCAGAGATGAAAAAGGTGGTCGTGGTAAATATCTATTTGAAGTATCCTCAAAGATTGAAAAATGAATAAATATCTAATTCATGATCTGCAGAATTATGTTGAAGAAAATAGTAAGTATTGTAAATTATTGAAAGAGCGGTTTATTAACGAAGAAAAATATACAAATAATTTATTAGCGATAAAACGAGGATTAGTTTTTCTGAATATATCAGACGAACCTGTTAGAATATTTGAGAATAGAGTTAACTTTGTCATCTGGCTGGGGCACCGATTAACAGATTATAAAGGTTACGAATTGGCGCTCTATCTTGGTTGTAAGAAAATGGGTATAACAATACCTGATGCCTTAGTTGAAAAATGCCCTGATGAAATTGTGGATTTGATTGAGAATACGAAGCATGTAAAAAATATCCAGGGATTTAATAGAGATTTGAAAAAAGTATCCTTCACGCCCGAGATTTTTTTTAGTGTCCATAAAAATATCATGAGCGCCCGTGCTGAAAGCCTTTTAGACGATTTATTATCTGATATTGCAGGGTTTGGTGCTACAAGCATTAAAGATGCAATTAGAAAAATACCACAAGTGTATTTAAACTACTTATCTCCAGCATCACTTATGAAGTTAATCAAGAAGATATCTTTTCTCTTTCGTGAGATAACAGGTAAAATGGAACAGGAACTTAAAAATATTGATCTCTATGTCTTACGACTGAAAGAGCAACTCCACGACCTTTATTTTGAGGTGGAGAACAGTCTAAAAAACATAATAGGAAATGAGGTTGAAAAAGGAGTTGATATTAATATTATTACTCAAAAGACATCGAATCTGTTTTCACGATTTGATAGACTCTTTCTCGGAAATATTTATCATCTTAAGGATTATGAGAGGAGACGTAGTGAAATACTTCAGTATTTACAGGAGGAAGAAGATTTTAAATATAGTGTCGAAAAAAGAGATTCTAATAGAATAATAAAAATTGGTGACATCTATGATGATTACATGTTTTATAATAAATTCGGACCTTCAACCAAAGAGGAAGATAAGTTATTTGCAAAAAAGTTAACCCAGGAGTTTGAGCAATTACATCGTCAAAAAAGTCGCAGTCTTTCATTACTTAATACATTTGAAAAGAGAGGACTGTTGTCTCTAGAAATTGATTTTGATAAAATAAAAGCAGCTTATAATTCATTCATAAAACAGGTAATTATCCCCCAGTACATTGGTCAATGTTTTCTTGACATAGTTAATTGTTTGCCTCCACCAAATGATCAGCCACAAAGATTAGTAAATGATTTGGCGAATCTAAAAGTCTTATCTCTTGAGGGGAAAGATATTTTGACCTTACTAAAGAAAAACCGTGATTACTCTATGGATGTCAAAAATTTTGTTGAACCATTTCGTAAGTGTGTTACTATTTTGGTTTATGATATTAGAGGCTCATCTTATATGGGTATCAAACTGCATGATGCGGTTAGGGAACAAAAAATTAAGTACAAGTTTGCAAAAGAAATGGCTGATATTGCTAAAAAATATGGTGGTTTTCTCTTAAAGGATACGGGAGATGGCGGTCTTGTATGGTTTGCAGAAAACTCATTATCTTTATATAATCGTCTCTATACAGAGTCAGTAACTGGCCGTGGTATAAAGCTTCGCTCTTCTATATTTACAGGGGCTGATTTTGATCTTATCTCTGCTTGCGATGCTGGGAAAAGAGCTGTTCTGTGCGCGCGGGATATGATTCAACGAGCTGAAGAATTTATCCGCGCAAACTTTATGCATTATCGCGAATGGTTTGCGGGAGTTGCTAAGCGAACACTTGAACTGGATGGTATTACATATGCCTTGTTGCCTCCAGAGTTTAAAAGTCTTTTTAGAATCGGTGTCGGTATTGCCTCGGGGATGCCAAGTAAAGATGTTGTTTTTTGTGCAAATTCACATGGTGATCCGGATCTGGTTGGTCCAATCATAGCAGACGCTTCCCTTTATTCCATGGAACGGCAACCAGGGCGTTCAGTAATTATCTGTGATTTGCCAACTTTGGCCAATATCATTTTAAATATTGAGAATTTTGAATATTTAATTGATGAAGATAATTTTGTGAAGTACATTAAAGGCGTTGATGATTTAAGAAAAGCTAACCGCGGCTATAAATTTACGGATCATAAAATATCAATTATCCCAAAGGGAGTTCATTATTTAGAAGAATTGAATAAAAACAAAGCCGTTGTCGATGCAGAAATTTCTGATATTCAGATAGATAAAAGTTATCTTTATAATCACCAACAGAAAAATATAAAATTAGTATACGAAGTCAAAAACATTTAATGCTAGTCCTGATATACGATACTGACCGTTTGAGACTTGCTACACTGTCTCATAATTTAAAGGATTTAGGATTAAATTGGACTGCCGTAGTAAAAATCGATGATATAAAAAAAAGTATAAAAAAGAAAAACTATGATCTATTGATTCTTGATGATACAGCAATTACAATATTAGGTCGACTTAAAAAACTGGATGCCTCGATACCGATTATTATAATGACTGATAAGGATACTCAGATTGATTACGAAAAGATTATTTTTTGGGATATTAAAGGCTTAATTTACAGACCCTATCGAGTTGACTATTTTAAAAATGTTGTAGAAAAATTGATTGAACGTAGAAAAGCTGTTTTATCCAATTCGAAGACAATGGTATCTTTTAAACAAAAAATTCAGGAACTTCAAGCACTCAGTGAAATTGTGAAAGCGATTAGTTCTTCTTTAGAGCCAAAAGAAATTCTGCGTATCATCATGGAAAAGACTGCAGATTTAATCAAGGCTGAGGGGTGGTCAGTATTGCTTTTTGATCATGACAAACGAGAACTGGTGTTTGAAGCCGTAGCTGGTGCAGCAGGGAAAAAGATTCTGGGGATGAGATTGAAAGTTGGTCAGGGCGTAGCCGGTTGGGTAGCGCGTTATGGTCAGTCACTGATTGTCTCTGATGTCACAAAAGATCCAAGATTTTATTCGGGCGTTGACAAAAAGACAAAATTTACCACAAAATCAATTCTTTGTGCTCCAATGATTAGCAAAGATAAAATTATCGGGGTGGTTGAGATTGTGAATAAGGTCGGTGGTGAGCCATTTACACAGGATGATCTTGAGATATTTGAGAATCTTGTTGCCCATATCACTGTTGCACTGGAAAACGCTGCAATGTACCGCAAGATGGAGGAGGCAAGCTTAATCGATGATCTCACCCAGCTGTACAATAGTCGTTATTGCAATCAATTTTTAGATAGATTTTTTACAGATCGGATACCTACCCAGAATAAAATTTCACTAATTTTTCTTGACATTGATTTCTTTAAACTCGTTGACGATAATTTTGGTCATCTTGTAGGCAGCGAGACACTGCAGTATGTTGGTCAAAGAATTAAAAAGGTTGTACGAAGTGGTGATGTGGTAGCGCGCTATGGTGGGGATGAATATATTGTAATTCTGCCCAATACCGACAAAAAAACAGCAGCTCTAATTGCGGAAAGAATAAGGAAAGAAGTTAGCAAAGAACCATTTTTCGCCTTTGGTAATCAAAAATTTAGTATTTCTGTGACTTCAGGAGTAGCAACATGCCCTGAAGATGCAAGGAGCCGTGATAATCTTATCGGTAAGGCAGATAAGGCAATGTATGCAGGAAAGCTCTCGGGCAGAAATAAAGTAGTGCTTGCCTGAGCCAACATATCTATTGAAAATAATTCAATTATTTATATAATAATAATATGAAGGTTGAAAAATTGTCTATATCACAGGTGATGAACAAAGATGTTTTGACGGTTATGCCCTCAACAACCCTTATGCAATTAATAAAATTGATGCGAAGAACCAATCAGCATATGTTTCCTGTTATTGATGAGGAGAATAATCTTTTAGGTATCGTGAACTACAGGGGTATTTGTAATATCTTTAGACCATTTTCCAAATCAGTAAGCGAGATTGTTAAACGAATGCCTTTCGTTGAAGCGGTGGATGATGAAGATTTGAATCTTGAGCTATCTCCAGAAATGGGGATGTTAATTCTTGTTGATGATATTATTAATACAACATTTATTTCTGTTAAGGAAACTGATACAATCCAGGAGGCACGTCGGCTAATGAGACTTCATAATGTTGAAATGCTACCCGTAGTATCAGATAAAAAATTGGTTGGAATGCTATCCTTACTCGATCTTTTTATTTACATATTTAAAGAACACGATATCATAGAAAAGTGAATACGCTTCTAAGCGCCGGTTTAATACTCTTATTGGGGTTTATCGGCGCACGCCTTTTGAAGTATATTCGCTTGCCCAGTGTTACCGCATTTCTAATTGTTGGTATCCTTATCGGTCCTCATATATTAAATATTGTCACTGAAGAAATTTTTACGGCATCAGACTTTTTTTCAAATTTAGTTTTAGGAGTCATTGCCTTTAGCCTGGGTGAAAATTTCCGGCTGGAAGAAATAAAGAAAGGTATGAAACAGGTTATGTGGATTTCTTTTATTGCTGCTTTCGGGACCTGGGTATTGGTTTCGGCTGCGCTACTTATTTATTTTGTTATTGTCAAAGTTCCTATCTATCCAGCAATTGTACTCGGCGCTGCTGCTTCAGCAACTGCACCCGCTGCTACTGTTTTGATTATCAGAGAATATCGTGCAAGCGGATTATTGACTGAATTCTTGTTAAAGGTTGTAGCGATTGATGATGCTTGGTGTTTGATGTTTGCAGCTCTTGCCATTGCCTTTGCCAATGCTATGAGAGCCGAAGTATTCCAGATATCCATTATTTTTGTCGGTCTCGGTGAGATTTTCGGAGCGCTCATTATTGGTGCAGTCCTGGGTTACATTTTTTCCTTTTTAAGTCGATTTGTAAAAACCTCAGAAGAATTTTTAGTGTATATATTTGGCTTTATACTTTTGAATGTGGGCTTATCGATTGCCATAAATGTTTCGGTTCTTATGTCCTCAATGATGATGGGGCTTGTCGTCATTAATTTAGCACGCGAGAATTATAAATTTTTTGAGATATTGAGAACGGTTGATGCTCCGCTTTACCTCGTTTTCTTTATTTTGGCTGGTGCTCATTTAGATTTTAGTATTCTTTATAAAATGGGTGTAGTCGGTTTGCTTTATATAATATTTCGCGTAATTGGTAAAGTTTATGGCGCAAAAATCGGTGCGAAAATAAGTAATGCGCCAAAACCGATCGAGAATTGGCTTGGCTTAGGCTTAACACCCCAGGCTGGTGTTGCACTTGGTATTGGGCTTGTAGCAAAATCAACCTTTCCGGAATTTGGTAATTATATCTTTACTATCATAGCAGCAACTACAGTTATATTTGAATTAGTTGGTCCACTTCTCACCAAATTCAGTTTAATGAAAGTCGGGGAGATTACATCAACTGAATAGTATTTTTGGTTTAGCTGTAATTATCATAACCGGATATTTCGGCGCAAAACTTCTCCGGAAAATTCACTTTCCAGCAGTAACTGCCTATCTTTTAATTGGTATTCTTATCGGACCCAGATTATTAAATCTCGTACCATCGAGAATCATTAGTTTTTCAGATTTCATTTCAAATTTTGTTTTGGGGGTTATTGCATTTTCCCTTGGCGCCAATTTTACACTCAAGGATATTAAGGCGGCAGGTAAACCTGTTGTTTGGATTTCGGTTTTAGAGGCAAGTTTTGCCTGGATTATCGTAACGATCGTAATGGTGATCTACTTTCTTCTAAACGGAATGGCAATTCATCCTTCCTTTGTGCTGGGAGCCGCGGCGGCAGCCACAGCACCGGCCGCTACAGTAATGGTTATCAGGGAATATCGAGCCAGAGGAATAGTTACTGATATGCTCTTACGGGTTGTCGCAATAGATGATGCCTGGTGTCTTATTTTTTCAGCATTAGCAATTACGTTTGCCACTGCCATAGGTAGTGGTAGTTTTAACTCTCTTGTTATTATCAGATCTTTAATAGAGATTTTAGCATCATTATTATTTGGAGGGATATTGGGATTTGGCTTCCATTATTTTTCACGGTTTGTTAAAACTAAAGAGGAATTGCTTATAGTAACAGTGGGTTTTATTTTTCTCGTAGTTGGGCTATCAATAAAATTTCATTTATCGCCATTATTAACAAGTATGGTTTCAGGTGTGGTTATTGCCAATGTTTCAAAGGATAGTACATTATTTTTTGAAATATTACGTAAGATCGATCCTGTTCTATTCTTATGTTTTTTTATTCTGGTTGGAGCGAATCTGGAAATTGGTTTAATTCCAGAAATAGGAATAATAGGACTTCTGTATATTATTTTCAGGGTTATTGGGAAATTTGTCGGTGTTAAGATAGGTGCCTGGAAAAGTCATGCTGATGCGAGGATCGGTAAATATTTGGCATGGGGATTGGTTCCACAAGCAGGGGTTGCTCTGGGTGTTGCTTTATCTGCCAAGGCATTGTATCCGGAATACGGTGGGATGATATTCACTACAATAACTGCAACAACTGTAATATATGAGTTGGTTGGTCCACTGTGCGCAAAGTACGGATTACAAAAAGCCGGGGAGATATAGGTCAGGGGATAAGGATATCAGGTAATCAGCATACTGTTTCCTGAATCCTATGCCCTGTGCCTAATATCGGGGCGACCCGATTTGAACGGGCGACCTCCAGCACCCCAAGCTGGCGCGCTAAGCCACTGCGCCACGCCCCGTACCAATTTCCCCCATATCTTTGATTTGGCTGGGAAATTGAGTATCCCGAAGCTGCCATGTATGGCAGCGATGGAATAACTAATTATATCTACTCAAATTTATATGTCAAGCAAATCTACCGAACTTTTTTCCCGGTTGTTGTTGTGGTCAACTTACCGTGTTTCACTCCCTTTGTACTTAGAAGTCTCTCGGCAATATTTTTTATTGCATTACCTTTTCCTTTAACCACAAGTACCTCTAAGCAATTATGTTTGTCAAGATGAATATGCATGGTTGAGATGATCTGTTTATGATATTTATGCTGTAGGGCAGTTAGTGTTTCAGTAAGTTCGCGCACCTCATGGCTGTAAACGATTGTAATAGTCCCAACGGTTTCTTGATTGGCTAATTTCCATTCCTGTTTAACCAAACGTTCCCTGATTAAATCTCTGATTGCCTCAGAGCGATTTGTATAGCCGGTCTTTGCAATGAGCTTGTCAAAATCCTTTAACAACTCCTTGTTCATTGATATACCGAATCTTATAGCATCTGACATAATACTCCTTTCTTCAGTGAATTATATATATGAAAAGTGAAAGGTCAATGATATAAAGATATAAAGGGCTTAAGAGGATTGAGAGAGGGCAGAAGAAGGCTATAAGGGCAATGAAGGGTAATTACTACAGTTTCGTCTGAATATCGCCAGGAATTGAACGGTAGATGAGAAAGGCTGCAATGGTAATGAATATGAGAAATATGCCAACACCTCGAATAATTGAGTATGGTGCAGCGAATTTCGAAATCATACCGAAGAACAAAGCAGAAATGACAACAGTTAGATTTATTATAAACTCTTTTGTAGCAAAAATACGGCCCCTGATACCCTTGAGAACGTCTTCCTGGAGAATCGTATCTTGAGCAATACCAATAAATGAGAATATTACGCCGGCAATAAAGGAAATAATGTAAAGAAAAAGAGCGGTTGTAAAAAACGGCCCTGCTAAAAAGAAAAGAGCAAGTATTGCCATGCCGAAAATAATTGTTTTACCGCGATTTACGCTCTTGCCGAAAATACCCATGAGTATACCACCAACCAGCATACCAATACCGATGATACCACCGAACCACCCAACACCAGTAGTGCCGAGTCCAAACGTCTGCTGAATTAAAAAGATTAAGACAGTGTAAGAAACTGTTGCAACAAAGGGCAGGATAAAGACTGAAAGCATTACGAATATCACTGCTCGGTCTTTTACGAGCAGGATACCCAGCTCTTTTAGATCTTTTGAGAAACGCCTCAATGATTTTTTGAGTTCTGTACCGAGCGAAAAATCAAATTTCTTTGCCGGTTCGAATAATATCTTGGCTCCCATACCGAGAACCAAAACACCGGCGATGAAATGTGTTGAGGCATTAATATAAAAAGCGAATTGCCAGCCAACCCAGCGGATAAGGTAACCACCGCCAACCATTCCTATAAAGGTGGCGATCCTTGCTAGGGTAATGATAAGCGAATTTGCCTGTACTAACTCGTTGTATTCAACCAGGTCCGGAATAATGGCATTCTTTGAGGTATTATTAAACATATCCAAAGAAAAGAATAGGACAACTAGTATCCAGATTGGTGTAATACTGTGTGTGATTGCAATGAATATTGGCGTTAAAAAAATTAGAATTGATTGAATTAAGTGGCACCGTAACATTATTGTCTGCTTGTTCCAGTGGTCAATAAAGACGCCGGCAAATGGTGAGAGGATAACAATTGGCAGAGACCAGGTAATAGCAAATTCACTAAATGCAGTAATGCGCCCGGAAAACATTGCTCCGATGAGAGCAATGATAACCATGTGGGTAAGACGGTCGCCCAACTGCGAAACCGTGCTGGACAGGCTCAAAAAAGTAATACCGCGTTTTTTCAGAAGATTAAACACAACAGAGTTTATTCATTTGCAGGCTGAAGTCAATGTCGGTGGATTAGGGAATCAGGAGATCAGAGAATCAGGAGATCAGGAGACTGGATTGTATATTACCTGGTTCTCTGATATTCTGATAATCTGGTGTCCTTCAAATAATCGGTATTACGCAGATGAATTTCAGGGGTTTGTCTGCGTTGTTTATGAAACTATGCTTTTCCTTAGGTTCAATAAAAATTACATCGCCCTTCATAATTTGAATATTCTTCTTTCCATCATTTAATACTCCATTACCTTCTACAATAAAGATTTCATGTTCTTTGTTTTCGTGAGCGTGTCGAGGTATGATTCCACCCGGTTGTAATTCAAAAAGTCGCATTGCATAATGCTCTGCACCATCTTTCTCGGCGATAAGCCAGCGTATAGTACATGCTTTTGTGCCTTCGAGTGACGGTATTTCTTCAGTAACTTCATGAGCGCGTCTAATTATCATAGTATTTTAATTTAGTCAAAAATGACCTAATGTCAATATTAGAATTTTCCGGTTATTTTTGCGGATAAAATATGGGTGGCTGAACCATCCAGAATAAATGTCGATTCATAATCAAATTGAAGGTATAGAAATCTAATCAAGTTCAGGTTTAATCCGGTCTCCAGGCATACCTCCTTGATCTATCCATATGAAAACACTGCATGGATATGCGGAACTTGTGGTATAATTAAAAAAAGCACCTTCATTTCTCATCCTTTTCAAGAATATTCAGAGTAAACTTTGTAGAATTTTCACCACCTGCACTATGCCTATCTGTCGCATCGCTTTCATATACCCCAATAAAAGAAGAGGTAGATGAACCTATCACTAATCCCTTATGCCAACCATTATCTATTATTTCTTTGTCTTTATCGAATTTTATAAAATAGGTGTAGTAACCTCTTCTTTCTTCCCAATCTAAAGGACAAATACGGCCACTCACCGTGATTAGGTTGTCTAAACAAACAAAATACGATGAAAACTGAGAAATGTTCCCTTTAGAAATTCGCACGTTGGCTTCTATTTCACCAGTTTTAGTATTCAAAATTGAAATATCATCATGTTTAAGTCGCCTATACATTCCAATGTAATTTTCATTTTCAGAGAATGAAGACCTTTTATTATAAGTTTCAGTCTCCTCAATTTTCGCCCATAAGAGATTTCCCTTTTTGTCAAAAAGGATTTCTTTTCTATTACCGCTTAATAAGATATAATTCTCAGAAGTGGCTATCCGTCCGAATTTTTCTGTTGCTCTTTTCCATTTCAATTGACCATCAGGGAATGAAAAAAAGTATAAGTTGGAAATACCTTCAATTTGTACAACAAGTTCACTATCTGAAGCAAATGCAACAGCATCAAAATGTTCTCTTGGCTTCATTTGCGGAATACCCTGGAGAATTTTTTTGAATTCAATTTCTTCTCCTTGACGAGTAAGAACTACGCCTAAATTTATGTACCCCCCCCTCTGGCGAGATATCTATCAACGGACCAAGACTACCTAATTTGTCGAAAAGCCTTTCGCCGTTAATATCATAAACTTGTCTCTCTATACTTTCCCAATCTCCACTCCAATTTACGCCAATGGTTCTACCATTATTAGAAATATCAACCCATACCATGCCACATTTTTTAATATCCGAATTTATTGAACTTTCTTTTTTCCAAAGAAGTTGACCATCATGCCCAAGAAGATACACAAAACCTTGCCAGTCTTTGGATCCGCCAATCACTACATGACCACTCTTTTCCGCAATGGCACAATCAGTCATCCTACCTTCAAATGTACGGGTCCATCTAAGTTTATCATCAGGAAATAACTCCTTTGCCAGAGGTATCTTTCCCTTTTGCATTCCCCGTATTTCGACATCTTCAATCTCTGAGTATACTTTTTTGTCAATCATATCAATCCTGACTCTTGTTGTATCCAGTGGCATCTTCTCAGCCTCCTGTGCTCCAACAAACGACTGGCTGAAAAGGCCAATCATGACTACAGCAAACAGCCATTTTTTTGTACTCATTTTTGCCTCCTTTATTATAATTTTTTTCTAAAGTTCTAAGTTATTATTAGTATAATACGTCGTACCACGATTGTCAATAACTGTTAAGATTACATTTTACAGACGTAAAAAAGGTTGTATAAAAATATCACCATTCGACAATTCTAAAATTATCGAATAATAGAATCAAAAATTAGTGTGTTTTATGTATGGATACTGTAGTGTTCTAACAGTAGAATGATAATACTACTGATGATAAATCAAATATGTATACGATATGTATAATATAAAGATTTGACCCCACTTCGCCCCTAGTTATCTGGCAAATTAATCTGCTTTTGTGCGATATTAATAAGGAATAATAAAAGCGGTATCAATTACTCTTCTATTATAAACCCTGAAGGGATATCTTCTAATTTTTCTTCGCTTTCACGAAGCTGAATTTTTTCCTCTGTTATGTAAGAACCTTTTGTTATTCTCTCTTCGCCGATTGAGAATACTTGGATTGCTGCCGGACCCTCGATTGGACAGCGCGATTCACAAAGTCCACAACCCGTGCAGATTCGTTCGTCAACAAAGGGCCTGAGAAGTGTAGTCTCGCGAATTGTTTCATTTAGTGAATTTATCGCATTGTAAGGACATATCTCATCACATATAAGACAAACCTTGTCCTGTTCCCAGGCAATGCATTTTGAGCGGTCAATAACCGCAGTGCCTATTTTCGCATAAGATTTTTCCTCGAGCGATAATTTTCTAATTGCTGATGTAGGGCATATCTGACCACACTTATTACAGTTCTTTTCACAGCCGCCAATTCTTGGAACGAGTTTTGGTGTCCATAAACCATTGATACCTGCTTCCAATATACAGGGCTGAAGCCCATTTGTAGGACAGACCTTCATGCACATTCCACAGTGAATGCAGATATTTAAAAAATCAGGTTCAGGGATTGACCCGGGTGGTCTGATGAGCCGTCCTTCAAGTTTTCGATGGATCAGGCTTTTTGCAAGAGGAACTGCAACAAGACTCGCGCCAAGTGTAGTAATGAATTGTCTTTTCTTTATATCAAAAGGAACAATTGATAAATTTATTCTATACTTAATTGCAGTCTGGGGACATTCATATTGACAGCGGAGACAATTAATACACTCGGCTGAATCGATTTTTTGTGCTTCAGAATCTATTGCTCCAGTAGGGCAGATATCTTCACAGATTTTACATTTTGTGCAATTATCAGAAAATGTGAATTTGAATACTGAGAATTTAGACAAAAAAGCAAGCAAACCGCCCAGGGGGCACAGATTACGACACCAGAATCTCGGAGTAATAAAATCTAAACCAAGAATTGCCATGAAAAAGATGAGGGCGATAAACGTCTCTGTGAATACTGCATCTGGAATAAGTGCAAATAGACCGACGAAATAACTGAGAACCGGATATAACAACAGGGTTAGGGAGCGCTCAAATATGACAAGAGGGTCAAAAAAGTGGATAAATGAACTACCAAGAAAGGCTGAGATTACAAGAAATAAAAGGATCAGGTATTTGCCATTTTTGAATGAGGGAATTTTGATGACAGGGGGGGATATAGTCGAATCAAAAATATCGATTATTGTTCCAAGAGGACAGATAAATCCGCAGAAAAATCTGCCAAAAATAAGTGTGCCAATAATCAAAAAAATTGATAACAGAACAGCGGCAATAACTGCCCGGTATGCAATACTTGTAATAATAAGAATTAATGGGTCGAATCGGAAAAAAAGATTTTGAAGCCTGACTGGAATACCATATCTTGTCTGGGTAAAAAAGAAGATGAACAGTACAAGAAAGAAAATTTGTATTAACCATCTAAGGGTGTGATGGTTTTTTATTTTTTTTGCAGCCACTTATTTGCTGTGGTTAATCGAAAATCAGGAAACCCTCAGGCTTTGACTTGCTTTATCGTCATTTTATCAGTATTAATTTCACCAAGTCCCAATTCTGATGCTGCAGCAATATATTTTACATCTTTACCTGTAAACGATTTTTTATACCACTGGGTAATACCAACACCATAAGAATCAACCGCAACCGGATCAGCGCCGGCAATAACCGTATTTAATATAACTGTTTTTCCTGGTCCGCCTGGCCCACCGCTGGTAAGCGCTCTTGTGGCATCGATAATGGTGAGGTCGGGTTTTATGACTATAGCCAGTTCTGCAATTGCCCTGTGTAGATTCACCTGATGTAGATGACCCCTGTCCCAGATTAGACCCATAAGATTTTTTATTCCCAGACTCACGCCTGTAGCTGAATGAGATTTAGCAGTTGGAAGATTAATGAGTTTGTCTGCTGACTGAATTGCCTTTGCAACCTTAATAGACTTTAGCTCTTTACCCTGGGGAATTTCGATTTCAGTAAATTGCCTTTCTTTTGTAAGGGTCAGTAGGCTCACTTTTTTCTTGTCGATTATTGCTTCTTCGATTTTGCTTTTTTCGACGCAGAGTTGTGAATCCTGTATAGTATGATCAAGGATAATGACCTTTGCTGCACCGGCATCCAGACAGAGCTTAACTATCTGTTTTGTGATTTCCGGAGTTGTTGTTGCGCCGCGATCGACATTTGCTGCAAACGATATATTCGGTTTTATGCAAACTCTGTCTCCTTGCTTTATGAACTTGTCGATTCCACCTATTGCATCAACAGCAGCCTTTACAAGCTTGGCTTTTTCACCGCGTGCCACACCTATTACAGGACCAGTGATCTCCTTCGCTTCAGTACTGGCAAGGAATCTGGGTAGCAGGGCGACCCCTACAGCAGCACCTGCACTGATTTTAAAGAATTCTCTTCTTGTTATTCTATCCATGATTTGTTTACTCCGTACCCTTAATTGCCTCAGATATGTTCAAGGCAAAAAGCTTTGCGTTACCAAGGGCATTATAAGAGTTCCTTACTCAAACTTGATTATGCCAAAATTATCCGGGTAATGGCCAAATGGAAGTGACCAACACGCTTCTGCGTTGCGAATTCGCGTCTGCAATCTGCGGAAATTAAAGCCCCACTTTTTTTCATTAAAAGGTTCAAGTCCTGCCTTTGGAATCTTTATTTCCAGTATCCAGGCATTATCTTTGCGACCGGATTTTATTTGCCATATTCCATTCCATGTTATATCCCTGGTATTATTCTTCACACTGCATAAACGATCAAAGACTACACCCTTACTATTGATAATCGTTTGATAATAAGTTTCCTTGTCAAAATTACTGTCAAAGAAAAACCAGATATTATCGTCTGTATGTGTTGGCCCATCATGTTCAAGTGCCTCAGCAACGAGTCGTGAAAAATCACTTTCAAAACAGCGTGCTCCTATATAAAGATTGTCTTTATCATGACAAAGATAAATTTCAGTTTTTTCAGCTGGTGATAATTGACCATCATGACTTCCCAAATTTGAAATTGGCTTTATTCTCTGCCATACCTTATCGTCAAGCTTTCCATCAATAACCGGAGCTGATTTTATTTTTCTAATATTTTTAAGGCGTTTTACACCAAGGGTGCTTCTTAAGGTACATACCTTGCCAAATGTAAATGGGTAGACAAGAGCAAATTGAGGTAGAGGGAAAATATCTGAACCATTAGAAATTGTGAAATTAATTTTATATTTCTTTTCTTCTTCTGGTCCAATATCCAGGTTGATTTGTCTGGGTGAAATTTTATAACGGGTTGAATCGAAATTCCACATTAGAGGGTGTATTATCGAATCAATCCCAGTATTATTGATCGTCATTGTGCATTTACACGAGGTTTTCTTCGATTCATCTTTGACAATGCAATCTGAGAATGTCACAGCCTCTTGTTGTGCCCTTTCTAACGCGTGATAATCGCTACCAGTAAACACATTACGCAAAAAGATATTTCCTTTTTTGATAACAGCAATATCATAGTCCTTGTCTTGTACTGTAACAAAAAGAAAGTGGTAGAAGTTTCCTTTTGCCGGATCATTGTCATACATGCCTGCACCAGAGCTACCGACCACAATCAATTCAGTATTCTCGTTCAAATTACGCATATAAAAATGTAAATACCCACTAAAAATAGCGCGCGCTCGGTAATTATTAAACATATCTAATAATGGATCTGGTATGTTGGTTGCATAGGCGTTGAGGTAAGCCGGGGTGTGGAAAAAAACAAAGATATTGTTTGCGTCCTTATGTTCTTCAATGTCCTGGGTGAGCCACTCTTTCTGCTGCTCATCCATTGTTTGTGCCATTGACCACTGTGTTATTGAATTGTCCAGAATAATAAAATGGCTATTTTTATAATCAAAGGAATAATACATTTTGGGGTAATTGGGGTCATGGGGTAATTGGGGTCAAATCTCTAGGTAATTGGGGTCAAATCTCTACTTTGAACATAACTTTTTAAGTACACGCTCAACCTCTACGTGTTTTTCTCTAATCCCACTATCATAATCCATCTGCTTCCTCAAGCGCCTGCGTAGCTGATGAACTGCACCATAATCAATACTTCCTAATAGTTGACCAATTTTTGTTTCTGTTAAACCACTATACTTGTATAATAATTCGGCAACAATCCCACGTACGACACCAGATCCCCTTACCCGACGTTGCATGATTACGGTCTCGTCAATCTTCAAAACTTTGACCACACAATCCAACACAACCTTAGGCTCAATTACCTCTGCCATCAATCCTCGATACGACGGTTGATCACGCAACGATCCTGTCTCTACATACTCGTTCTTCACACGCGCTACAAAATCATCATCTCCTAATATCACCTGATTCTTTAGCTCTTTAAATGGGTTATCAATATCATGCTTCAACCCGTCTACCATAAAACCACGATACGAACGACGACCACCTACCATCGATAAAACCATATCATAATCAATAAAATCTACAACATCTTTTTTATTAAGATACCCCGGTAAACTACTCCAATGATAGGCTTTGACATACTGCCAGCGCTGCCCGTAATCCAAAGAACCTAACTTACTCGCCCGCACGTAGTTCAAATGAAGATACCGAGATAGTTCAAGTAAGTAATTATCCGCGTCGATTAAAAATGCCTTGTATCTTCCCTGATAGAGATGACCACAACGACCATGATGATAATTAAACCAACCTGTATAGCATATATTGAAACAACGCATAAACTCTGAAAGATTGGCGCGCGCGGTCTGTACAAGAAGATGAAAATGATTAGTCATCAAGGTATATGCATAGAGCACAACCTGAT
>JABUBM010000088.1_pt1 | contig 19534 bp, 31 predicted proteins | sample 7240321 | NCBI WGS metagenome assembly JABUBM01 (sample SAMN07256344, study PRJNA390944) | subsurface metagenome | isolation source: Methane hydrate marine sediment | place: Pacific Ocean: Eastern North Pacific, ODP site 1244 | collected 2002
GCAAGCTATTACAACTTATTGGAAAGAATCGCTTATGGCATTGCAAAAAGTCAAATGCTACGATAAGCGTTCCAGATGAGAACGCTAAAAGGAGGGAATCAAGAATGGCAACTGAAGTAGAGATCCTGGGACACAAAGCGAAGATAGGGGAGGTATCGGGGCAGGTAAAGGATGGGCTTCATTGGATGGAGGACAAGCTGGTAGTCTGGCTCTCCTTTGATGAGGCTGTTGGTAGCGTCTTATCCTTCCCTATCTATCTCCCCGTGAAGCAGTATGAGCGAGAGGAGTTTCTTTATAATGTCCGCCGGCGTGGGGAGGAGGATTTGAAGCGGATACTGGAGATGCATGAGCAAAGGGATAAGGAACGGGAAGAAAGAGAGCAAAGAAAGGCAGAGCTAGATGCTGTGGCTGCCGAGGTTCAGAAACTCATTGAATAAGGGAGGTAAGCATGGTTTACGAAGTTAAACGTGAAGAGCTAAGTCAAGAGCAATGGGAGGAAATGAAAAAGATTGTCAGAGAAAATGTCTGCCCCGACTGCGGTGCCGAACTTCAGATACACACCAACCCCGAGAAGGCTACCATTGAGGTCGGCTGCCTTAACCCTGATCACCACGGGTATGTTGAGAGGGAAACCTATACCCAGGCTATGCGCCGGGGCGCTGAGGTTCACCCTGCAATTAGGGGTGCAATCGAGCGCAAGATGGTGCCCAAGGACGAGCTGGGGCGGGCGATGAATCTCCTGGCGCTGCGCTACCCTGATGCCATCAAGGACCCGGCCACGGCTTCTCTCTTCATTATGGACTGCGCCAGGCTGGACATAGACCCCCTGATTCACCCAGCAGAGGCGGTACCCGTGCCGTTCAAGAGCCGAAAGAAGGATGGTAAAGGCAACGTTATCGAGGAAAAGACGACAATAACAATGGTCGTGACTGAAGATGGCTGGCTGTCAATGGCCGCCCGGGCTTGCAAGGAGGACTGGGTTGGCCCACCGACGACAATGCGGCTAGAGGAATACCTGACCTCGCTCCCGGAGAACAAAGACAAGCCCCGCGAGGAGATTCTGACCATCGCCAGGGAGATAAAAGAAAGCAAGTGCAAAGACCCTGAAGCCTGGTACTACGTCGCCATCGGCCGGCGCCGCGACGGCGAGGATACCGCAATACCAGGCTATTTTACCCACGCGGACTACGAAAAGGCGGAGAGAGCTCACCTACCCGCAGCGGCCCAGCCCGGTAACCAGGCCAGGGTCAGGGCCATCAAGCACTGGGTGCGGGAGGTGTTCCCCGAGTGCCGGCAGAAAATGATGGAGCTCACCGCCGAGTGGTACCAGCGTGCCGAAGGAATTAAGGCCGCCCAGGAATACATCGATGCTGAATATGACTTTATCAGATTGCCAGCAGGTGGTGAGAAAATTGGCAAGCAGACGGAGAAACAGAGGGGGGTGGGGAAGGCTGCCGCGACAATTTTATCACCAACGAAGGTGGCTAAATCCCAAAAAATCGGAGCGCCCGCCGAGCCCGCGGGCGTGACCCTACCCAAAAACCCCGTCTTCAAAAACTGGGGGGAGCTTGCTCAGGCAGCGCAAAACCTCGGGGTAATGCCCAGCGATATCTTCACGCGGGCAGGCCGTAAGAAGTGGGAAGACTTTATTGACTTCCGCGATGCTTGGAACTATGTTGAGGAAATCGTAACTGAGAGAACACAAACCAAAGAACCTCGGCCGAAGATGTTTTAGAAGGCTTTATAAAAGTATTGCTGCCGTGAGGCAATAAAGGAGCCAAATATGAAAAGGGCCGTTGCTCGGGGTAGAATTTTCCCCCAGAGCTACTCAACGGACCGCCGATATGGGCGCCTGTCGCTAAAGGCCTGTGCCCTATTCCCTCTCATGTGGGTCAACTGCGACGACCAAGGGCGTCTCACCGGCGACCCCGACGAGATTAAGTACGCCACCTGCCCTAATATTGACCATATCACAAAGGGAGACATCCCCGAGCTGCTCAAGGAATTACAAACACAAGAGCTCATCAAAGTCTACTCGACCTCAAAGGTTAACGCCATCCAGATGTTGGATTGGTGGGAGGTGCAGAGGTTGCAGTGGGCATACCCCTCACAATATCCACCACCGGAGGGCTGGCAAGACAGGCTTCGCTATCACGCCAGTCCGACCGAGGTAGTAACGGAAAATTGGCCGGCTAAATCAGATTCCCATTCAAATTCTTTACCTAGTGCATTACCTAATCCTTTAGGTAAAGAACAGCAAAACTCCCCCTTAACAACCCCCTCTGTAATTAAAAAAGAAGAAGAAGGTAGAACTACAAGAGGAAGAGGAAACTTACCTAGTGCACTAGGTAGTCCCTCACCCTCACTTACAGCTGACATATCAATATTCAAAGAGCTAACTCGATGCTTCAAAATTGAATGGGGCAGGGTTCCAGCTCAAGAACCCCATAAAATTATCCGCCGCGAGCCCGGCGCCCGAGAATCAACCCAATTGCGAGACCTGGCCAAGAATTTATCCGCCGTCGGCGGTGTGCCACTGGATTATATTAAACAGGCTTTCAGGGAAGCCGCCAGCCATGATAAGCACCACATCAGCTATGTCAGGGCGATTCTCCTTGACTGGCTAGGTGTTCCGAGAGGTCCACCGTGATGAATAGGCAAGAGAGGCAAACCAATGAAGGTGTGGTGAGAGCGATGGCAACTCAAGATATAGCGGATAAAAACTGCCCCCTAAAGCTCAAGATATGTTTTCACTCTCTCAGTAGAGTAACTTGCTCCTGGTGGAGAAATGGGAGGTGTAATTTCCCACCAGGAGGCTATGACAAGTTTGGGAATGAGATGCCATCGAAAGGAAAGAATCATGGAACTAGAAGAGGCTAAGGCCATAGCTGATGAAGTCATTGCAAGGCTCGCACCTTACTGTCAGCGTATTGAGGCAGTCGGCAGTATCCGTCGGCGGAAGCCCTGGGTCAAAGACGTTGATATTGTCCTGATACTCTCTGACCTCTGGAATCTATCGCAGCAGTTTAGGGATTTAGGACCACCGGTGATGAGTGGCGATAAGCTCAAGCGAGTTAACTATAAGGGTGTCCAGGTAGACCTATATTTTGCGACCGCTGAAACCTGGGCAACCCTGCTCCTCATTCGCACCGGGTCAAAGGAGAATAATATTCGCCTGTGCACCCTGGCAAAAAAGAAAGGGTGGCACCTGGCTGCGAATGGCGATGGTCTGTTTAACGAGCACGGGCAAAGGATAGCCGGCGATAGCGAGGAATCTATCTATAAGGCACTAGGGATACCATGGCAGGAACCTTGGGAGAGGAGGTAAAGGAAAATGGAGCAATGGCTGGAGGCTCATATATACATCCCACTTATTATGCTAGTGTTGGCGGTTGTAATCCCGGTATTGATAGCCGATTGGCAGGTGAAGCGTAAAAAGAAAAAATACGGCGATAGTTGGATTTGGCATTAAACATTCTACGAAGAATATTTAGGGGCAAGATGACGAAAGAGATAGAAGAAGTCAAGAAAGCAATAAAGCTGGGGAAGTACCGAGTTAGAGATGTGAATGTCGTCAGGCAGTACTTGAAACGAGGGCATTGTAGACAAGAAACCTATGATAGGCTGACTGAGATTATAGCCGATGTAGGTGCCTTGATAATTCCATTTCGCGAACACCCTGAAGTTAAGAAGATACTGGAGAAAAAGGGGCAATTAAACATTTCGTAAGGAGGTAGCAAGATGAGCCCACTTTTGGACTACACGACTAAGGTTCCAGTTTCCAGAACAATAGCTGAGATTCAGGCTAAACTTGTTGAGCACGGAGCTCGAGCGGTAATGATGGAGTACGCTAAGACCGGGGGCAGGATACAGGCCTTAGCCTTTGAGATTGAGATGCCCAATGGGAGGTTACCTATTCGGCTGCCGATTGACGCTGCGGCTACCTTGAAAGTGCTACAGAGGCAATACGCTAACCGTGAGATACCTGGGAAGTATGCTAATGAGGACCATGCTTACCGAGTAGCCTGGCGAAACATTTTCCATTGGGTATCAGCACAGCTAGCTCTCTTGGAGACAGAGATGGTTAGAATGGAGGAGATATTCCTGCCCTATGCCATTACCCAGAGTGGACAAACTATCTACGAGGTCATAGCTGGGAAGGGCTTTTTGCTCGGCCCTGGGGGGAAGGAGAAATAGAAATAATAAAAGGAGGAAGAGGAATAAGATGAAGCAAACAGTATTTCTAATCGTTAATTCCCAGACTGGAGAGTGTAGAATAAGGAAGACACCTTCAGCAGGTCCCACAGAGTATATCTTTCGAATAAACCTGGAGATTCCTGATATCCCCATACCGGTGATAACTATAAACATACCAATACCTTCAGCACCAGCGGTCGTCACTGAAATCAAAGATATCCCCTTTGGTGTTCCCTGGGCAATCTCCGAGGGGATAATCAGAGTAACTGGCCTTAATGCTAAGGGGACAGTATTACTGGACTATACTGATGAAGGACTGGCACGGCTCTACAAAGAGGCTGGTGGAGAAGAACGAGAACTAGACCTCTGGGACTTTAATCAACATGCACAGAAGAAGTGGGGGATACCCTTTATCTACATAGAGCCTGACCGGTGGGATAAGTTAGTAGGTAAAGAAGATGAGTAGCGTTCTGTTAGAGCCTTGGTTTTGGATTGTTATGGGTGGAGCTGTGATAACGCTTGTTCTTTTTATATTAAGGAGGTAAAGGTGAATAAGGATATCATAGGTCCGGTAGATAAGGTAACTAACATTGTTGTTGACCTGGGGCCACGGCTCATAATGGCCGGCAGTGAAGTCTTAGGTACTTCAGACAACATATCCATCCACGTCGCTGAGTCGACTAAAGAAGAGCTGGAGAAGCTGAAATCAGCCTATGAGATTCGGCTGGTCAAGATGCTTGGTGAGGGACCGCAAAAGTGAAAGTCTTACTCATGGACCTAGATGTTATTAGACAAAGGCGCCCATTCCCTAACCTGGCGCTGATGAAGCTCTCAGCCTACCACAGGGCGAAGGGCGACCAGGTGTTTCTCAACTTCCCGCTTCAGCCTGTGGATATCGCCTATGCTTCCTGTGTCTTTACCTGGAATGCTAGGCAAAGGAATGGGCTTTCTCCGGATATTATTGTTGGCGGCTCCGGCATTGACTTAAAGGCTGAGCTCCCCCCCGAGGTAGAGCATATTATGCCCGACTACAGCCTCTATCCCAGTGTGGACTTTAGTTTAGGCTTCACCTCGAGGGGCTGTATCAGGAGGTGCCCCTGGTGTATCGTGCCGTTAAAGGAAGGAGGCATAAAACCAGTCGCTGGAATCTACGAGTTCTGGGATAGGCGCCACAGGAAAATCATGCTACTAGATAATAATTTGCTGGCTTCACCGAATTGGCGCATAACTATGGAGGATTTAATAGCCGAGGGGCTTGAGGTTGATTTTAGGCAAGGCTTAGACATAAGGCTTGTGAATGAGGACGCCGCTGGCTATCTCAAACGGGTGAAGGCAAGCCAATTTAGCTATGGCAAAAAGAAAAGGAGAGTACTGCGTTTTGCCTTTGACGATATCGCCTATGAAAGGGCTGTAAGAAAGGGGATTGAACTTTTATTAGATAACGGGATACCCTCCAGGAGGCTATCCTTTTATGTTCTTCATGGGTTTGGCGATGATGATACCACTCTCAAGAGAATGAAGATTCTATGGTCCTACAATGTGGATGTTTACCCGATGATCTACAAGGCAGCTGACGGGAAGGAACCAGCCAGGAGAATAATGGAGGTTGACGATATCTTTTGGCATGGAACCCGGCGAAACATAAATAAGTTCCTGCGGCTAGTAGGGAGACTGCCGGAATGAAAACCTTATGCAAAGAGCGAGCCAGACCATAGGAGAAACCCAAAGGAAAGGAGCGAGCCAGGTAAATAGAGTAACCCAGAATCCAAGAGCGAGCCATTGTAAGTGAGTAAACCATCCTTACTGAGCGAGCCATGAGAAAAGAGAAACCCACCTAGCAGGAGCGAGCCATTGGGCTTGAGAAAACCAGGGTTCAAGAGCGAGCCATCGTATAAGAGAAAACCAAGAGAAAGGAGCGTAAAATGAATCGAAGCACAAAATCACTAACTCATATGGTAGATGCTGCCCTGGCCATTGAAAAGCTAAGGGTAGCCTCAGAAGTGCGCCAAACCCACCTTGCCCTACAAAACAAGCAGGACCCGGAGACTGATGAGCTGCATCGGCGGCTCAAGGACCTTGAGGATTACGTCGATGGTAGAGTCGCCGACCTCATCAATACTCACCCAGCATATCCCTGGTTCAGCCGTGTAAAAGGCGTTGGGGGGGAGAATATTGGCAAGGTGGTAGCACCCATTGATATTGAGAAGGCAAAGACGATATCTGCCCTGTGGAAGTTCGCCGGCTTTTCTGTTGAGGATGGTATCGCCCCGAGGCGAGTTAAGGGTGGGGGGAAGCTATCCTACAACAGCCAGCTAAGGAGTATGTGCTGGAGGCTGGCAACAAGTCTGAAACGAGCTAAGGGTAAATTCTATGACTATTATCTCAACGAAAAGGACAAGTATTGTGAGCGCTTTGAGAATCAGGCCTATAAAATATTGCCCACCCCCAGGGGTAAGTGGGTCTGCTCAAACTGCGGTGCTAGCTGGAATACTCAAAGGGAGATTACGCCTTGCTGTTCTAACCAGCAAATAGAGAAGAAACTAAGACAAGAGCCTCCAGGAGTTATCTGGGTGGGTCACCTCGATGCTATGGCAGTAAGGAAGATGATTAAGCTCTTCCTAGCTAGCCTGTGGCTGGTGTGGCGAGAAGCCGAAGGCTTACCCATAACACAGCCCTATGTCATTGAAAAGAAAGGACACACTGGGGTAATATCACCGTGGGAGATGGTCGATAGATGAGCCATTGTTATAGAGAAACCCACAGAGTAAGAGCGAGCCATACCATAGGAGAAACCCAAAGGAAAGGAGCGAGCCAGGCTTTAGGAGAAGCCCACGAGCAGGGAGCGAGCCAAGCCTGAAGAGAAACCCATGGAGAAAGAGCGAGCCAGTTAGAGCGAGAAAACCACATGCAGAGAGCGAGCCATAGCAAGGGAGAAAACCAGAAGCTAGGAGCGAGCCATGCTTTTAGAGTAACCCAAGAAAAAGGAGCGAGCCAATGAAGTTGAGTAAACCAGATCGTAGGAGCGAGCCAAAAGAAACGAGAAAACCACTTTATAGGAGCGAGCCACATTTTGGGAGAAACCCAGGAGGATGGAGCGAGCCAGGACAGTTAAGAAAACCATGTATCAGAAGCGAGCCACATCAGAGGAGTAAACCAAGGTCGGGGAGCGAGCCATCGGTTTTGAGAAAACCAAGAGAATAGAGCGAGCCAGCTCTGGGGAGTAAACCACAAGAGAAGAGCGAGCCACAAAGGCAGAGAAAACCAACCAATGTGAGCGAGCCAGGCTTCAGGAGAAACCCATAGAGCAAGAGCGAGCCACTATTAAGGAGTAACCCAAGGATATAGAGCGAGCCATGATTGAGAATATTACCCTGAGGGTGGCTTGACAAACTTCCTCATCTCTGCTATAAACGGCAAGCCTGAGCCGGTAAGAATGATGGCTATGAGCCTCACAGGAGAGGAAAGCAAGTCGTCTCGGCTCAGGCTGGCCAAGGAGGGCTTGACGTGAACGAAGGATACTATACCATCAAATTAAATGGCTTAGAGTGTGGGGTTCTCATGGGGGTAATTATGCAATTAGACGCCAAGCAGCGGCTGGCTTTATCGGGGGTCTGGGAACAACTGGTGCAGCTTAAGAAGGAAGCCGAGGAAGAGGCTGGGGTAAAGAGGGAAATAATCCCTGGTGGGCTGTTAAAGCTTACCGATAAATATGGCAATGAAATAATCAGAGAGCCTTATCCTTTTGAGATTGAGGGGAATTGAACGGCTACCTATTGTGCTTTTCACAGCGGCTGCCGCTAACGCTTAATAGTTGGCCATCACAGTAAAGCTTTAAGAGCTCGCAGTTATTTTCGCAATCCTGACAGTGAGCTATCTCGGTTCTATGATTAGACTCCAGAATAGCGTCTCCCCTAAATTTTGTAGCGCGTCCATTCATATTCTCTTTTATAAGTACTGCTATACCTATCGCCCCCATGTAGCTACAATTTTCGGGAACTAACACCCGGCACCCCAGGGCATCCTCAAAGCACTTGACAATTGCCTGATTTTGTGCTACCGCCCCCTGGAAGACAATCGGCGGCACCAGCTTCTTACCTTTAGCCAGGACAGCCAGGTAGTTGCCTACCAGGGCTTCACAAACCCCCCTCAAGATATCGCTTGTAGGTCTGCCCTTACTTAGCTGGGAGACGGCCGCGCTCTGGCAGAAGATCCCACATTTTCCAGGAAGGATGGCTGGGTCTTTGCTCTGTAGGGCAATTCTACCAACATCCTCAATCTTAACTCCTAATCTAGCAGCAATGGTTTCAATCATGCTCCCGGTACCGCCGCCGCAATCACGGTTCATCTGGAAGCCGGCTAGGAGAGCATCCTTAACTAGCATGAGCTTACTATCCTCACCTCCGATATCCAAAATCGTTCGCACATCTGGATACTCTTTGAGGCTGGCAACTACGTGAGCCATAATCTCGGTATTGGTATAGTCCGCTCCTACCAATGCCTTGACAAATTCCTTACCGCTACCGGTGACGCCGACCCCAGAGACCTTAACCTTGGGTAGCTGTTTCAGTCCATCTTGGACTGTGGCTATGAGCCCCTCATTTTTCAGGTAAGCCTTACCAACAAGTTCATCGCCTCGGAGAAGGGCGAACTTTACGCTAACGCTACCAACGTCAATACCTAGATAGTGCCTCATTTCCCCTTTTCCTCTTCAGCATGCTGACGAAGGTCTCGAGCCTGGTGTTAAAACCAGCTTCAAAATTATTTTCGTCAATCGGGAACCTATACATAGGTATATTATACTTCTGAGCCACCTGGTCAACCAGTACCTCAACCGTGGATTCCGGCATGCAGGAGAGAGGGAGCAAGTGGATTATGCCATCAAACCCGTTCTTCCCATACCAGGCAGTATTGTAGATACTCTCAAACCCATGCCCACCTATTTCCTCACTCAGCAGCTGCTTGGCCTCCCTTTTCTCCGCTCTCTTGTCAAAGTAATCCAGCTTGAGTGTCTTCTTAATGAAATGAGAGAGGGTTAGGGACACATCAACGCCGACGCCCATCCTCTGGAGCTTCCTTATTATATCAAAGTTAATATCCGATTCCCACACCGTATATATCTCCCCCACGATGCCGATTCTTAGTGAATTGTCGTTGTTAGTATAGGCCCTGCGCTCAACTTCCCGAAGCTGAGAAAGCGCTCTCAGTATGGCCTTAAGGAGGTGGGGGGGTGAAGCGCCGGTAATTTTGATCAGCTCGGGAAGAAAGTTTCTGGCACTGAAGGTGTGCATCCTAAACTGGTAGCCTAGATTTCTGAGGGTTTGCTCCTGAAGCTGGTGATAGTGCTTAAATCGGCAGCGGCCGTGGGTGCTGAACATTATTAGGTCGGTTGCCCCGTGGTCCAGGGACCAGATCTCTTGGCCGAGCGTGACTTTATAGGGAAAGCAAATCATGTCCGAGCTGTTCATTACCCCGAGCTTAATTATCTCCGGGGAGACCTTGCTGGGCTGAACAACCTGGCAGCCGAGGCTCTCAAAGAACTTCTTAAAGATTGGGGAGTATATCCCTAGTCGTGGTAACCCTATCGTGCCCATCTCTTCTTAACTGCCTGAATTACTTTAACTACATGATATGTAGAAAAGATAGCTAGCAAAGCACCAGATATTCTGTATAACGGCTTCTTGCTGGCTCTGAAACAGGCAAAGGAAGCAATGCCGTTGGCCAGGGCAAGGAGCCCCTGGGCCAGTGGGGTCCCTAGCCATTTATTAATTCGCCGACCAGCTTGCTTTAACCGCTCAATCACCCTGCTCATTTTTACACCACTGTTATGGTGTACCCAGTATCAACATCTTTCCAGTAAGTTTTAACTAAGGTGCCATCCCGAGTAAGGAAACACCAACTGAGTAGGCGGTATGTGCCTCGTGGTATATTGGCAAACTTGAAGTGGTCGGTCATGTATTTGACATACCATGATGCACTACCCTCGTAATAGCCTGCTGTAGCTCCTGCTCTGAAATTAACATTGGCACAGCCATAAGGTGTCCAACATCTGACACCTTCTAGAGTGAAGAGGAAAAAGAGTCTATTTCCTGCTGTAATATCGGGGATACCGACTTTGTAATTGATGTGGCCAGTCGCTCCACTGGCTATTACCGCTTCGGCAGGTTCGGCATAAACCAGCTCAGGCTTGGTGGGCACAATCGGTGGTAAGGTGACATTAAGTTGGGTGTCTGGTGTTGCATAACGGGTTACTGTCTCATAGCCTTCTTTAGAGAATACTATCTGATATTGCCGAATAGCTAAATCCCTAAACTCATACTGACCCGCCCACTCTGTATAACGCTCAAGACCATCCAAGGTGATTCTAACATCTGGCACTGGCTCTCCGGTTAAGCTATCGGTTACGAATCCCCAGATAAGGCCCTTTCCTGGTGGAGGCGCAACTCTAGGTTCCATCTGGACATTAAGTTCGTTGTAACCCTCAGTAATAACTATATCACTTGATAACTGTTTCATAGCCATCCTTCTCAAAAGTAATAGTGTAACCGCCAGGGGTTAGCCCCTCAAAACCGTATGCCCCACTAGCATTAGTGTAAGTAACTATGCCATCAATAGTAACCTTTACTCCCCCTATTGGCTCTCCAGTCTCAATATCAGTTACCACTCCATAGAGGCTCGCCACTACTGGTATCGGGGTTAACCCAACATTTAAGACATTATTGCCTTCAACTAGAACTATATCTGCCATCTTCGCTACCTCAATAGACTACGGTTTCATAACCTTCTTTGGAAAATTGAAGCACATATTCCCCAGGGGCTATATCAGCGAAGGTATAAGCACCTTCACTATCAGTATAGGTGCTACCACCATTCAATGTAACCAGCACACCAGGTATTAGCTCTCCTGTTTCAATATCGGTTACTATACCATAGAGAGTGGCTGCTCCAGGAGGAGGTGGTGGTGGTGCCTTACCTCTGGTAAGAAAGTAGAGAAGGGCGCCTATTCCTACAGCTGCGCCTGCGCTGGCAGCTATTACCGCTGGTGAAACCCTTCTTTTTTCCTGAGCCATTTTATTCCTCCTTCCTTCGTAGTGACAAACCAAACAGACTGCCCAAGGGTACATAGACCAGGGCACGCCCTGCCTCATCCAGGCCACTAATTGAATAGGTGGCCGAAATCACCCAGCAGACAATACCAATGACGATGATCAGGACGGCACCCCACCAGGGCACAGCCGACTCCTGCCTCTGCTCCGGGGTGTTCCCAACCTTATCATGGCATTTAGGGCACTCTCCCGCTGAAGCTGGGAAGTGAATCTTACAGCTCGGGCAGTAGTAGTATGTAATCGGCGTCCGCGGGTGCCGAATCGCTCGCAAAACAGCGTAAATCAAAAACTTTGGTGCCGGGTCCAGCGTTTTCATCTATTTAACCTATCCCCAGTAAGAATAAATGAATTGTAGCGTCCTCTAGCTTTATCCGTAGTGTGGCGTTAGGTGTATTGGGGTGAACGATAGCAAAGTTGTGGTTATTACCATCCCTGTAGATGTCACCCTGCCAGATGTTTTTCCTTATGGCATAGTCAGCCCATACTGCTCCGCTTTCCAGTTCAATAAAGGCGATTATTGGATTTGCTAAAAATCCAGCTAGAGAACGAGTCTTATAGGTTCCATCGGCAGTAGGTGATATATCAGCGGCATTGGTATACATGGTGACCCCGGCGGTGATGTAGCCGATAAGGTTAAATGCTTCAACTGATACTGGCCAGTCCTCATCATAGAGGTCTAGGTGCTGGTTGGCATCAAGCCCAACCACCATCCAGGTATGATTCCCAGCTCTATTGCTTCTATCATCAGTTGAACCGTGCTTTCTAGCACCGAAGATATCCTGGTCGTCAAAGAAAGTAGCAAACTCAATGATAGCAGCTATAGCCCCAGGGCATTCGGTGGCTATGTCGGTTTCTACCCACTCCGTCTTAGTTGCTGGCACGATATTGTAGCCATTGGTAAAGAAGGTATAGTTTTCACCGGTGTAGCCTACCAGAAGGAAGGTCGCAGTGGCAATGTCACCACAATAGCCCTGGCATTTTCTGTTCTCGTCAAGTCCTACCATAGCCCAGCTGTGGGTGTTTTCCAGAAGGTGGCCAACATAACTATCAGTTGACCCCTTCTTACGCAGGCCAAACTGCCTGGCCTGGTCAGTATCACGATTTATCAGGTGGAAGATAGCCCCGGTAGCACCTTCAGGAACTACCTTGGATAGGTCAAAGTCCTCCCAGGTATAAGACGCAACAGGGCGGAAAGACTGAGCCTCAACGGTAGATGATGACCTAGCAGCATGCTCTGGTGGGTCAATAAACTCCAGTGCATCCTCCCCAGTATTGACAGCAGACACCCTTGCTGACTGTCCCGCGAAGCTTGCCGGGGTATCGGTTAGAGCTAAAAAGCTGGTTACACCTTTAACCAGTAAGCTCACCAGCTATCCACCTCTTTTTTTATTTCATTTAGCTCATCCTTGGCATCCTTAATGATGTCTCGGCAGTTTTGCTTCATCTCATCCAGAGCACTATTGGTAAAGCTATCATTCCTTACTATCGCATCATATCTCTTGAGCCTGGTAAGGAGAGCCGATATTCTATCGCATCTTTCTGAAATAGCCATTACATCGCCTCCAACATATAATCATAGCCTATAGCCTTGCTCTCGTCGGTGTCACTATATACCTCAACCCTGAGAGCCTCGTGGATGCCAACTGTGCCGTTGACAATCCACAGACCATCGGTATCAGGAGGAGTAGTTCCTGTAGGCACAATAAATGTTTGGTCATATACCTTTTTCTCAACCCCATTCACCTGCATAAATAACTTGACATGGATGCTGGCTCCATCAGTTAAGGCACTAACATCTAGTAATAGAGAGTGGAGCTTATACTTGGTATTGTTAGCCCCAAGGGTTACTACATCGCCACCAGCCTCAGTGCTTGTTCCTGTCCCTGTATTCCAATTAGCGGTAGTAGAACCAGAAACTGGGGTTTCACCAGCCAGCTTGTCAGTCTGGCTGGTTACTTTTGGGTCATAGACCTGCAGCCGACCCTCGTCATCACTCTTGATGTTCTCAAAGGTGTCGTCAGATTTCTTGCCAAGTAACTTTACTCCAGCAAGAAGCGCATCACCAAGGATACGACGGAGGTCATGGGGGCTTAAACCTCTAACCTTATCCTCTTCAGTATTCGGTGGCATTTAACCCCTCCTCATAGATAAGTCCACTTAATACCTCTGGCTTCATGCAGGGTTGCCGTACCTGCTCCCTTAAAGGTAATAGATATTATTAGGCGCTGTTCATAGACAAAGCCATCTATGGTGCCAGCGGAAAATATTATGCAATAGTGGCCGGCGATAGCATCAGCCTTGGATAACCACGCCCCAGGAAATAGTGGTTGCTGGACACCCTGAGTAAGTAGGGTATCAAACTTAAATGTCCAAACAAGGTCATCAATACGGAAACTGACCTCAGTATCAGGGTCACTGACATCAAAGATTGCCCAAATTAGGGACCCCTTCCCTGGCTTACTTTCATAGACGCCAAAAGGGATACCCCTCTGTAATGTTTGGTTTTTATACTGGAATGGCTCAAGGAGGCGCTTTCCCGGCACCTCGCCCAGGGCAGTCAATATTTTGTTGAGCGTCTGGTTTGTATCTAATTGCTGGCTAAGTATTGCCGCTAATGCCTGTTTTGTCTGCTCATCTAGGATAAGGGTAATTGGCGGTAGCTCGCCCTCACCCTGCGCTGGTGCTGCCTTGGCCTTTTTGGTTAGAGCCGCTATTAAGGCAACAACACTCGTGGCGGCAGCCGCGCCACTCACCGCTACTGCTAGCCGCCCTTTATCTCCATTATCTTTTGCCATAACCTCCTCCTTACTAAATGAGCCTGCCTCCAGCCCAAGGCAGGCTCAATCATACCCATCGCTTGAGGCTCAGGGCTATCCCTTATTACTATGTCAGGTTATTCTTCTGGCTCAGGTGCTGGCTCTGGCTCAGGTTCTGGTGCTGGCTCTGGCTCAGGTTCAGGTGCTGGCTCTGGCTCAGGTTCTGGTGCTGGCTCTGGCTCAGGTTCTGGTGCTGGCTCTGGCTCAGGTTCAGGTGCAGGCGTCACTGCCTCGGCCTCAAGCTCAACCATAATGTGATTGGTAAGACATCCAGGACATTCCCCCAGGAACACCATTTCAATACCATCACCTCCAGGTAGCGGTGCTTCTCTGACCGTAGTGGACTCGGCGGTTGTCAAATCTAAGCCACAATTACCGCAGACTTCCTCTTTGAATTTGAATTTCATTTCTTTGCCTCCACTTCGACTTTCTCTGCCTTAAGGATACGGCGAACAAACTCAACATCTGACCTGCCAAGACCCTTTACGGCTTCAAGCGCATTGCAAAATTTACCCCACTCGTTCTCCTCTAGCAGGACGATACCATCAGAGCAGTCGTATATCTTGTGGGCCAGCTTGTCCCTCTCCAGGAGTTCCATTCCGTTTAGCTCATTGTCTCTGGCGAAAAGGAGTTCAATCATGGACTCTTTGAAGTGGTAAGGGACATCAACCATCCCTGACTCCTCACTTCCATCCTTGCGCTCCTCTCCCGCCTTCGGGTTTGGCAGGGATACGGTGTAGTCGGTTATATCTATTTGTCTCATACTCCTCCTATTTAAGGCACAACTACCAAAGACTTGAAGTTTAGCTGGCGTATAGTTGAATCCACTTATCCACGCCTTCTACCCTAACTAAGACACTGCCATCAGGGACTGTCCTGTTTCCAGAATGGTATGGCTGTCCCCTTTGCAGGTCAAAGAGACGGGTAACTGGATTAGTGCCTTCTAGTCTGATGACACTACTCATAGTCCGAGCACCATGATTCCTCAGCCTCATAAAGCCAACCTCTGCTAATGGAACGCTATTATGCACCATGCCCAGATTAAAAGCGTAGAATCTCCCAACAGCGGTGCCCGCATCCCCCATGTAAATATCAAGTCCCATCAGCATCTCCATCGTTTTGTTAGCGACAGCAGCTGTGGTGACACGCATGGCATAAGCATAGGGGGTGTCTCCAGTAACAGCTAGAGTTACTGCTAGAGGCATGACTGTTCCACCTGTCTTAATTCCTGACGCAGTATAGTTGATGTGGATACCGTGAATAGTCCCAGATGCAATGGTACTAGGGTCGTTGATGGTTATGACCTGCCCATCACCGGGAGTGGCTGTGGCAGGGAAACTCCAACCTGCTACCCTCCGCCCATCAATAAATCCTATCCTTTTCATGTCTCCTCCTTCTGAGCTATTCCCCCAATCCTTTCAGGGGGCATATTAGTTTCCCCCAGCTCTTTCGGGTAATACAGGCTCTGCATAAAAGATTTACCAAGCCCGAACTGGCTCAGCCCTTAGGCTGGCGCATCAATATACCAGATGGTTAGATATGCTGTGCCTGACCCAACCACCGCTCTCATGTAACTAGCTCCCCCTGTTCCTGCGCCCTCAATGATATAGAGCGGTGCTGAGTCTTCTTTAAGCTCATCTGGGTCTTTCTGGGTTTCATATTGGGTAGAAAATTGGATATAATCAATGGCGGTTGTGGTTACCGCTTCGCCATTCTCTCTCTTTCCCAGGGTGAGCAAATTGGCCCCGGTGTGAAGGTTAATGGCCTTGATAGCATAGATAAAGCGGCGCATATTCTGAGGGATAGCACTACCAACATTGGCATCGCCTGTGGTAATGGGAGTAGCAACGGGTGTAACCCATGTTTTAAGGTCATCTCTATTAAGCATTTACCTATCCCCCTTCCTCCATTATTCCCAAGGTTTTCTTGAGAAGCTCTGGGCCTACCGCATTCTTGAGCCAATCAGGTATGGTCATTACATTCGGCCAGGCCGTCCCCATCGTGTATCTCTTTGCCCGTGCTGCGCCGATGAGCATAGACTTAATAAGGTCTAAATTCTTGATAATGGTATATGTATAATGCCTCTGGTCAAAGTTGAGCATCACATTATACATATTGTCATTTAGGGGGTTATAGACCTGAACCTGAGGGTATTTCTCCTTGACGGTGAATAATTCGGTGGCGTTTGAAAACGGGCCATTAAACGGACTTTTCTGACCGTCAATATAACCAACATCACCGGTTTCGCTTCGTGGCACCGACAGTATGCTGCCGATGTCGGCTCGTGGTGGATATTGGACATAGATGCGTGCCCTGGTAGGTGTCACCCCCCAGTAGCTGTGGTAGATTAGACCCTCATCATGCGGCTCAAGAAAATGCCGACTCTGAGTATCCTGGATTTCATTGTAGGCGGTCAGATTTTGTACGGCAACAACAGGACCAAGCGACCAAGGCTCAAGATTTGCCCACTCCCTGTGCTTGATACGGAAGCAGGCCCAACCTTCAAAGAAGCCAAGAGCCAGTAAATGACCTTGGTCTAAGAATAAGTCCTCATGTGAGATCTTTAATAGACTTACCCGCATACCCCTCGCCTCCTTTCTCTTTGGGATTCCTGGGTATTCTTATTTTATTTTAGGCCTTACGGTAACCAGCTAGGCGTTTCCTCTTTCAAGGCTCTACCCAACCCAAAAACCAGGCCACCGAGCGCAACCTCATCCGTGGCCGCAACATCCGACTCTGCTCGGGCATAGAACGATGCCTTGGGTTTCAGAATCATCGTCGGAACGGGAACAATAGAGGTGCTATTCTCGGTATCACCAATCCTCAGCATCCTGACATCAAACGGAATAAGGACACCAGTTCGGCCTATCTCAAATCTGCACTCTGCCATAAACGGTGCAGGTGTTACCAGGCTCTTGAGGTGGGTAATTACCAGGCCGAAGTCCTTACCCATAAGGTAGGCAATAGGCCCAGTAAAGTAGAGCCAGTCATACCAGGTTCCTACGGCAGCAAAGGCTATTTGCCAGTTTCTCTTATAGGTAGGCGCAGCGGCGGTTCCACCAGCTGCAGTAAACTGAGGGCGGATGAAACCGAAGCCAAGCTCGGTATCCTCTGGATTGAGTCCCCTGAACTTGATGTCATTAAGCTCATGTTTGATGGTTCTCAGGGCGATTACATAGGCGGTGAGGCGGTCAAGCATTAGCTTGCGCTCATCACTGCTGGGTGCGGCCAGTAGAGCACCGAACTGAGCTTTGAAGATGGCCAACTCATCCTCGTCAAGTGGCCCAAGCATCAGGGTTTCCTTATAGAGGGTGGCCTCCGGCATGGTGCAGGGGTTGGTGTCTTTCCCTGCCGGGTCAATTCGTGGCGTAAGATTTAACCTCATTAATCTTTGCATCATTTCCTCCTTCACCTGGTTGGTTTATGCCCATCCAACCAAGCCATTATCTAATCGTTTTTACTCCCCCTAGACTAAAATTCCCTGATCTTCCATGATAGGGATAAGTGACTCATTGGCTGGCACTTGGCCGAGTCTAGATGCTGCAGCCAGTGCCTGTACCCTCTGAGGTATCCCTGCCGCCAGTAGTTTGACCGGATTCCCACGCGAGACTGCCCTACGGCCTATAGTCGGCGAGATCATCTCTGGTAGCGAGTAGCCAAGAACACCGATTCCACCTGCAGCTACCCCCGTGAGCACGTCACCAAGGATTCCTCGCGTGAACAGGGCACCAAAGATGCCAAAGGTTGGCACACCGATCAAGGCACCCCAGGTGAGCACGGGTGCCGCGGCGCCCATTTGCGGGGCGATTCTAACAATCATCCCTTCAGCCAGCCCGGTAATACCGGCGCCGGCAGCCATACTTACTGTTCGGGTCACGTCCTCTGTCCTCGGAGCAGCGATTGCAATTGCTTGTGCCATTAGCTTTACCTCCCTTTTTTACTTAGCCGCCATCGACCTTGGCGTTGGGCTGCAACCCGAAAAGGAAAGGGGGGCTGACCCCGGACCCTTCCGGGTTGTCAGCCCCCCTTTGGTTAGCTTGGGCGAACCCCTGGGCTAAAAAGAAGAGAGGGCGAACTCCTAGACTTTTTAGCTCAAAGAGTATTCGCCCTCTCTTAAGTATACAATTTAATGCTATTCTATTTTATCATAGTTGTCAAGTCAAGGCCGCTGCCATCAAATTTATTTTTCTGGCTTCGTTGCGCCGAAGCTCGAAGACCTCTTTCAGGGCACCTGGCCACATCTCTATTACTTCTTGGTCTGAGAAATAGACGTATGGGTGATAATTCTCAGGGTCGGGGACAATCATGGCCCGGGCATAGGTTGTCTCCAAAATCTCACCCTCTTTACTAGCCCCCCAGGCATGCCCCCAGCCCTGAAGGCTGCCCAAAACCACATAGGCGTTGGTGAAGTTTTTGAGCAAGCTGGTTAAAAGTATGGCTGAATCTTCACAATCACCTTGACCCGTGGCTATTGTTTCTGATGGTAGCTGCCAAAACTCGCCGATATCCCTGCGATAGGAAATATTACGGCATACAAAGTCAAGGCAGCTCCACACATCTGAGCCAATCTGAGAATAGAAGGCGATGAGGTGTGGATTGCCGGGCTGGATAAACTCTCGGATTTCGTGCCATTCCCCGGGATTTCTAACTGCAACATAGTAAAGCCCGTCTCTATACTGAACTCTGGAGCCTAACCGGGGAAGAATGTTTCTAAGAAAGGTCGGTAGGGTAACCAGCATAAAGGTAGCTGCACTTAACCCCAATAACAGAGGAATAGCGGCCTTCATTCTACTCTTCTTTCTTCTTGTACAAGAGTGGTGATAGAAATCTTAAGGCAAGACCAGCTCCAGCTATGCCCACGCCACCAATGATGGCCCAGCCCCACCATGGTATGCCTCTGGGCGGTACTTCTTCCTCGTAAATTTTATTTAGTAGGTCTCGAAGCTCCTGGTCTGTCTTACCTGCCAGCTCTTCAGGGGAATATTCTGGGCGAAGGTCAATTACCATACCGGTTAGGGTTTCCCTCGACCATTGCATTTTTACCTCTTCTGATAGTGGAGGAGGAGAGTAGAGCATGCTTTTCACCCAATTAACTGCATGAGAAACGAGGAAAGCAACTAACGCCCCAATTGCTGCATAGAAGATTATGGTCCATACTATTGGCGGTATATAAACTCCAATAGCACCTACTCCGGAGACTCCGGTGGGGACCACATACGAAATCTTGACGAGATATCTATCCTGAATTATAGAGGAAGCGTCTTTGTAAAATTCCCCCTCAAGTAGCTCGCTGCCACGCGCTTCCAGTTCATCGGCGAATTTATTAGCCACATCTATAGCCAGCCAAGTCGTGCCTTTTATCATCGTGAATGAGATTGAGGCAACTTCAGCATCACCTTCATAGAAATAAGCCCGGCT
>JABUBM010000089.1_pt1 | contig 19503 bp, 18 predicted proteins | sample 7240321 | NCBI WGS metagenome assembly JABUBM01 (sample SAMN07256344, study PRJNA390944) | subsurface metagenome | isolation source: Methane hydrate marine sediment | place: Pacific Ocean: Eastern North Pacific, ODP site 1244 | collected 2002
TGCACCTCTTGCTCCATTGTCGTTAGCCTATCCTTAAGGCTGTCTAGAAATGTACTCATTTAGCTGTTTCCGATGCGACTGCATGAGACTCGAGGATATCCCTGACTGCCTCGTACTTCTCCAGATGCATTCTCATTTGGCCAATCTTCTCTCCAAGCTGGTATGCTCTCTCAGTGACTATGTTAAGCTCAGTGAGGTAGTCATCCAACTGGCTTTTGGCGCTTTGGCCTACAGCCTGGATTTCCTTTATCTCACTAGCCGCCACTCCCTTTAGCTGTTTTTCAGTGGCCTCGGTCATCGCTTTAAGTTCCTTAAGCCCCGCTACTCTGAGGGCCTCAATTGCTCCCTCAATTCTAGCCTTCTCTTTCTCCAGAGTCTCCAGCTGGCTTTGGGCTTTTGTTACCCTCAGCTCATAGCTCCCAGCCTCTTCCTTTCTAGCATTAAGGAGCTTAGTTACATCAGCATACTGCGCTAGGTATTCCTCAAACTGCTCTACCGTTCCAAACCGATCCAGAATCCGGGCCCAGGTAATTATTTGCCCGGCTTTCATACCTCTGGTGCGAAGCGTGTGCATCGCCCCAATAGTCTCCTTGAGGTCATCGTGTCTTCTCCTTAGTGCCTCCTCTTTTGCCTGCCAGTTCTCGGCTTCCAGCTTTTTCGTCTCAATCTGAGTTTGAAGACCCTTGAGTTGTGACTCGGCTCCAAGTACGGCTTCGTAGTCTTTCAAATCATCGAAGAATTTGCCGACAGCCTCTTTACCCTTAAGACCGTGTTTTGCCCCAATCTCTGTAAGAGTACCCTTCAACTGACTTAACCTCTCAACATTGAAACCAAGCTTCGTGAGCTCAGCGAGATGGCTTGCTAATTCGCTCCTCTCAGCGAGTTTGGTTTCTACGGCCTCAACCTCCTTATTGAGGGCGTTTTCCCTCCCCTCCAGAGCCGCAATATTGCTCTCCGCCTCTTTTGTTCTCTGGTCCACAGAGTCCAGCTTAAGTTCAGCCTCGCCCAACTTAGCTTGGACTTCGCCGAGGGCTTTAACCTTCGGACCCATATCATTAAGAAATCGCCCTATGGCATCATATAGCTCGGGTTTATGAGCATTGTGTTTAGCTATAAAGGCCGTCCAGTCTAGGCCTTTTTCCAGTCCGTCCACCAACTCAGCGTAAATCTGATCAGTAAGCGACATGATTTTGCCTCCATTGTAGCGTAGTCCAAGCCCAGTCCATGCCTATACCTCCTTTCCAGCCCCAAGACAAAGGGGGCTGACGTAAACTCCCAGACTGTCAGCCCCCCTTTAGGATATTATATAACTTATCCCGCCAGAAGCCAAATTATAATGGCCTTAGCCCGTTGCAGCAGGCTTCCAATAACTACAATATAACGTCTGTTATAACTGTTAATGTTATGAGAAAATACCATTTTTGACCTATGGTAAACTACAGTGGTAAGCTATAGGGTAAACGGTATGGCAAGCCACAGGGTAAGCGCTGTGGTAAACTGATTAGTAAACGGTATGGCAAACCATAGGTAAGTTGATATGGCAAAGGCTATCCACAAACCACCAGCCCGGATAAGGTATGAGCAGAGCCACCCCACTGTGTCCTGTAGGCTTGATAAAGACACTTACGACCTGTTGAAGCAACGCCTTGAGGATTTGGGAGGGGTATCATTTGCCGACTTCGTTAAGGAGTCGCTAGGTCTCCTACACACGGATGTCAAGGAGATAAGGGAGACAGCGTGGGGCGAAGGCTATGACCAGGCTATAGAGGACTATGAAATCTGGTACTATTGCGCTGTGTGCGGAAAGCGGATAGATATGTCCCCCAATAGCGACTCTCATAAGGCAATGATAGGCTATATGAAGGAGCATGGATGGGCACACGCAAGCTGTCACGGACAGTAGCCCTGGATAATTCACCGCTTTCTTCCAGACAGATAAGAAAAGACTGCCCAGATTCTGCGTCGTCTTGCAAAGCTTGGACTGGTGGACTAAAACTGGAAACTGGTTGAACTGAGTTGGACTACTTGGGCTGATAGGCATAAGTGATGGCCTACACGCGGCTTCCTGGGGTACCTACTGAACAACTCGATGCAATGTTGCTCTAGCCTTTCGTCAACAATAGCTCTCTTACCAAAGTCGTAACTACATTCCGCAGGCCCATGAGTTCGTCTCTGATTCTAGGTGTTGACAATCCACCAAGTCAGAACTACTATTGTTTCACACGTGAAGAGACTAAAAACATTCACCATACTAGCAGTTTGTCTCTTACTGATTTCGGCTGGGTGTGTCACCCCATCACCTACGCCAGAGGCGCCTACGCCCCCACAAACACCTGCTCCTGAGGAAATACCTACTGCTCCTACTCCTACGCCCACACCTGCACCTGCCCCGACTGCCCCTACAGATACGGGTGAACTAAAGGTTCACTTCATAGATGTTGGACAAGGGGATGCAATTCTAATTGATTTTGGAGAGACTGAAATCCTGATTGACGGTGGAGGCAAGTCCCCAGGCATCGTCTCATATCTAAATGACTATGTAGATGGCTGTCTTGAAGTGATTGTCGCGACACATCCCCACGCCGATCATATCGGTGGACTAATATCAGTGCTGGGTTCATTTGAAGTCGAGGAAATATGGCATAATGGTGATTCTACAACCTCAAAGACCTACTCGGAATTCACGGCGGCTGTTCAATCAGAAGGTGCTGATATCCATGTAGGCAAACGAGGAGATGTAATCAATGTTGGGGCTCTCCAGTTCACAATCCTCAATCCTGCTACACTCAATGGTACTACGAACAATAACAGCCTTGTTCTGTCTCTAAGCTATGGAAACATCGACTTCCTATTTACCGGTGATGCTGAAAAAGAAGCTGAAGCCGATATGTTGGTCTCGTCAGTGGTGCCTGTTCTAGATGTAGAGATATTAAAAGTCGGCCATCACGGCTCTAATACAGCCTGTTCAAACGAGTTCATAGCGGCTGCCAAGCCTGAAATAGCAGTTTACATGGCAGGCGAAGATAACCGGTATGGTCATCCACATGAAGGCACTATACGTGTGCTCTGTGATGTTGGGGCACAGATATACGGGACAGACATTCATGGTAGTATAGTGATAACAAGTGATGGTGAAGACTATGAGATACAGTTAGAAAAGCCAGCTCCATCAGTGAAGTTGGCTACCGAGGGTTAACCAACTGAAGTGAAGAGAAGAGGGGGTATACCATCATGGATATGACAGGTGTTATGGTCATATTGCTTGTGGCATGTTTAGTCGTGACTAGCGTACTTCTAGGATTAGCTGTGGGTGTTCTTCTTATGTTTCGGAGGCAGCGTACTAAAGCCGCTAATCGTGCCACTGAGAGTGCAGAAGCCGCATCCGAAGGGCCGGGGCAACCCACCAGCTAGAAGTCTACGAGACTTGAGCAGCAAATTGCAGCTATTGAGGGTGAGCCACCGCAGAAGTCATCTTACCTTCCCCGCTCGTTTCACACTAAGAATACGGATGTGGGCCAGTAAGCCCGCCTTACCACGCCTTCCGCTGAACACTGCGATGAATTGTTTAGCTGGAAACTGTGAGCTGGTCGACATTGACGCTTGTTACAGTCTGACATATACTATGGCTACCGATTCCTAGATTAAAACATTACTATGTAAGGAGATGGCTATGGAAGTACCAGAGTTTGACCTATTTAAGAGGATTGAGAATCTAGAACAGAGAACCAAAGGGGAACTCACAATAAGAGACGCCTCTATGCTTGGTTTACTAAGCTTGGAGAGTGCATATTTGGCTATGAGCCTGCACGCTCCCCAACTTGCTAGAAAATACAAGGATAACCTTCTGGGTAAACTAAAGAAAATGGGCTTCAACAAACAGTGGTTAGATTTACTGGAAGCAGATTTCCTTGATCTATGTGAAGGTGTTGAAAAAATGGCAAGGTGAAATGAAACGGTGTGCGGGTAGTCTGATCAATAACTCTTTAAACAGGCTGTACGGCAATTATGGCAAGTCTGAGACTGTATTCTGTAATATTGGATAACCCCGAACCAATGATTAAGACTTTGCATGGTTTCAAACTTTACTCTTGTTCTTATTTGCCAATCAAGCCTTTTTCTTGTCTATATATGTAACACGCAGTATTTGCTTGGTGATATGTACAACCGATGCTTCTTAAATAATTCACACATTCTTTATGTGCCTTTTTGGTAGCATTAAATTCATCTAATAATTGTGTCCGACGTTCCCCTGGGAGTATAAAATCGGCATTGGTCTTTCCTCCTTTTCGATATACATGTACCGCATTTTTAGCTTGATGGTAAGAAAATCCTTGACTAATAAGGTAGCCAATGCACTCCTTTGCGGTTTTGTTTTTGCCATTAAAGGCATCAAGAATTCTATTATATTCAGATTGGTTGCCTCTTCTTTTTGCACTATTTCTCATAGTTCCTCACCATCTCCAGAAATCTCTCAAGGAGGTGGATTAAGATATGTATCCGAAATTCTATCCTCCGCATTAGTGGGTGTCAATTATAGAGCTCCTTATCGTTTGACTACCAATCGAAAAGAGAATTTGGAGCTAATATGGCTAAGAAATAGTATGTATTCAGTGGCTATTACTTAACAGGGGCTAATTCTATCGATACAAATCTAGTTTTCATTTTTAAGGAATAGTCTCTCCACCGCCCTGTAAGCTTTACACAGAGGATATATCTTGTTTTCCAAGCAAATTCTCCAGGTCACTGATTCTTAGTAATAATCTACCCTGTCGATAAGCTTAGGCCCTCGCCACTCCGTATCTGGTGCGTCTAGATATGCGGAGCCATACATTTCATAGAAATCAGTATTTCTTAATAAGTCTTCCTTCAATGAAAGCTTCATTTTATCAATATTCTTGAAAAACTGCTCCCACTCATCCAACTGGAAATTTGGAGGGGTTGGTGTATTAGTTAATAAATTATCAATTCGCTCTCTTGCAGATGGGTGTGATCTATATCCCCAAGGGCTTTGAGGATGCATGATGTCGAGTGTAGCCTCGAAGAGTTCAAGGCATGCAAACCAAAATAAAGCGGTCTCGAACATTCCTTTAACTTTATTTAAACTACGCTTTGGTAGTAAAATCGATTGGATGTCTGCTGCAAATTCATCCTGCTGCGATTGATTAAAGACTTTCATCGGTTTGTAATCTACGTCATTTGTAGTTAGTGCGAAGTAAATTGGCTTGTCTCTTATATATGAATCAGAAATATGACCGAGAATGTAGTGAGCAAACTCGTGCCCGGCAATATATTCTAACTGGCGAGGAATAGGGTCGTGGATTTTCTGCATCACATCTTTTGGTACCTTACCACGAGGGTCCATGAGAAAATCCAGTGCTTCTGTTCTTAGCATTACTCGTATAGCAATTCGGAGGGAGTTTACTCGAACATGGTTAGGAACATCACTTTTGAATTTCGCCAGAGCTAAATTCATAAATTTAAGGAAAAACTGGAGAGAATCACTTATTGTGATAATTGGTCCATAATCGGATTGGAATATAGATCCGTTTGGATCATTAGAGAACATATTACCGTATGTAGTTTCCAGACATTTTGATCTGGTATCTTTAGTAAGATAACGTAAGAACGAATTATAATGAGATTTGCTGAACGATTTTTCCAAAGACCAATTCTTTTCGTTAGCAATAGCTTTATTTCGATAGACTCTAAATAGCCTCATATGATCGACTATGGTATCAGCACGCAGCTTTAGTAGGTAATCTTGAGCGTCTTGAATATTCAAGATACGCTCGATTTCTTGCGGATTACATATTGGGAAATATTGAATTCGTTCAAAGTCCATGTCATTCATACAATTATCCGAACTAGAGGTGCTATCGAAGGCTATGTTACCGGATTACTTTTCCCTAAGTACGGAATATACGAGGAACATTAGTTAAGATAACCTTCTTAGAAACTACGCTGTTGTTCAATATTTTTAAAAGTCACTTTGCCACTACCATAAACGTATTGAAACCATTCACCTTGCGATTGTCGGAACAAATAATCGTCAAACTCAGAACATCTGTTGTCAGTTTTGTTAAAAATCACAAAGAAGCAATATAGGGAGTTCATCAAGTCAGTATTCCTACGTCTTCTCAGATTCTCTATCTTATCAAAATCTCTTATGATCTCTTCTAATGCGTGAATCGTTACCCCGCTTTTATATCTGACAAATTTTAATTCCATGATGATTGCATTCCCGGCAAATTCAAATTGCTTGCTTGGTAACCTAAACCCGTCACGGTATCTATGCAATATACTTAACTGAGACGGTTCAAGAATTGTAATGTCAGGCCTTATTGTCAATTTTTCATCATCATCGTACCACGGTGCTTCTAGATGTACTGGACTGGCGTATACATTTGAGTCTTGCGTGCGCATACGCCAGTTCATTCCTGAATAATTTCGACGAGATTTGCTTAAGAAAAGCCCACGTAGGTGGCAATAAATTAAACTCGCAAGGTCACTCTCGGTAAGAATGAGCCCTTGGTTATGTTGATACTCATTCTCAATACTTTTTATGGCATTCTTAATCAATGGAATAATATCATAATTCAAGGTTATATTCGCATTTCTATTAAACATTTACTGTTGATTGACTCCCTTATATTCGTTAACACACTCCTGCTAAAAATATCTACATGGCATGATTCTATTCCCCATAGTAATTAGTGTCAATCCATCGTTTGACTAATAATCAAAAGGTGAATTTACGGCTATGCGAATTGACTGCCCATGATAGGATTGCTCTCCCTCTCACCTTTATTATGGCGCGAAGTCGCAGATTCTGGAGCGGGGCAGGGATATTAAATAGGTGTTATAATTAATATTAGAGCTCATTAATAAAATGTATTATAAACATAGGCGGTATCATATTATATGGCAAGACTATGCCGTATCACGGCTCAATTGAAACAACATGCCATTGAATCATTAATTCTAGCCATTGAGTTGTTTAATCGACCACACAATGTTTTACGTATCGAGGGTGTATTATTTTTCCTTCAGCATGCTTTCGAAATGCTACTCAAAGCTGCTATTTACCAAAACCGTAGAACAATACACGAAGTAAGAAGTAATATTACATATAGATTTGATAAGTGTCTGGCTATTGCTCGTAGTGACTTACATATACTACTAGATGATGAAGTACTCAATTTGACAATATTGGATGGTTATCGTGATTGTGCTATGCACCATCTCCTTAATATGTCTGAAGAGTGTTTGTATATTCATGCTCAATCTGCTGTGTCCATTTTTGATGAAATACTAAACCGATCTTTCAATGATAAATTATCAAATTTCCTTCCTTCTCGTGTTCTTCCCATTTCTACTAGCCCACCAAGCGAAATGAATCTCTTTATGGATGCCGAATTTAAACATATTCACACATTAATCGCACCAAATAGACGCCAGCGAGCAGAAGCCAGAGCCAGGCTAAGACCATATCTCATAATGGAATCAGCTCTAAAAGGTAAGGTAGATCAACCGACAAATAGTCTAGTCAACAGAACTATTAATAGAATGAAAAGGGGTGATGATTGGCGAAAAATATTCCCCGAAGTTACTACATTAAAACTTGATTCTTCTGGGCACGGCCTTACTTATTCTGTTAGATTTACAAAAAAGTCAGATGCTCCACCCGTACGCATTGTTAGCGAAGAGGAAAATATTGAAGATGCAACACTGGTCAGAGAACTAAATATGTTGGATCGCTACCCGATGGGTATTTCTGATCTAGCAAACAAAACTGGGATAGGCCGTAACAAGCTTATAGCTCTAATTGAACATATTGGCTTAAAATCTGATCCTAAATACTATAAGGAATTTCGCCGTAAATCCCTTCGTCTTCCCGCATATTCCATTAAAGCCCTGGATAAGATTCATGAAGTTGTGCCTACTGTTAACCTTGAAGAGATATGGAAAGAATACTGTATTAGTAAGAAACTATATGGTTACAGAAGATATCAATAGCAGCACATTCTCATCAGCAATAAGAGGGAGTTAATTGTAGGCTATCCTACATTTTATCGCAAACAGATAGATGAAGAGGAAGCCAGTTAACTTATAGCACCATAGTATCCAATCTACCTAATCAGTCTATCCACTGGTGAAGCCAATACATGCCTCTTGAAAACATCATCAAATCCAAGTGCTTGAGTATATCGTCTAGTCATCTCCAAAGTAGAATGTCCCAAAGCCATTTGTAATTCAAACTGATTTGCTCCATTTCTGAGGAAGGCAATAGCAAAGCTATGTCTTAGTTTACCATTAAAACTAGATCAGTTTTTTGGGGATAGGTTTTACCCTTGGTTTTATTTTATAGTACCAGATTTTTCAATAGTTAAGGTGGTATAATTATTTAGGGGTGGGTTCAATGATTGTATTGACACACCCACGGAGTTGAGGGTATACCTCGTGATTTGAGAGTGGAACAATAGGAGGTAGATGAGTATGCCTATCGAACATGCAATATGGAAAATTGATGACAGTCCACAGGATAGTGCAATGAAGTACTGGATACTTCAACATAATCCCAAGCTTCTACCTGTTAACATCCCTCACCCACCTAGGGTTCCGCAAAATCGGGACTATTGGCATATAAGCCGATACGCAAGCGATGTGGATGTTGATGATGTAACATTCATTTGGCATGCGGGTATCCAGAGAGGCATCTATAATGCTGCAATAGTGGTTTCTGTACCACCTCACAGTTCTGACGCCAACAACCAGATAAGACTCCTTATGGAGAGTGATGACCCATATTGGACCGATGCGCAGGAAAGAGACAGGCTCCGGCAACAACCAACGATTCTTATAGAATATCAATACCCGGGCGGCTTAGTCCCTCCGATCGTGGCCACCCAACTTGTGGCGCAAGGCTTTGGTAACCTCCCCGTCCTTCGGATGCCACAACGTGGAATATACAGGCTGGAGGACGCTGTGGGGCAGTCATTGCTAGATTTCGTACAACAGACACGACCTTAATCAGAACCCTTACCAAACTATATTTTGAGGAGAACCCAAGCACCACTTCATCTTCAAACAGCAATCGCAGCTCCTAATCTTAATCAAACAATCTGGCTGATTGTTAATCTACGAGTCCACCTAGCGTTAACATCAGTAATGTGCCTAAGCGCTCAGTGAAAAACTTTTTTGAAACCTTGAGAGGGGATTACAAGCATCTTCCCACCGTGACGATACTGGTCATCTGCTAATGTGGTACGAATCTCCTTGGGTCGGTATCAATATCCACAAGAGCTGGGCCTTCTGACGACAGTGCCTTCTCGACGGCGCTTTCTATCTCTTTAGGGTCTGTCACACCAATTCCGGTACCCCCACAGTTCCGCGCATATTCGGCAAAATTGCAGTTATATAGGTCAGTCTGCCAGTTCGCATAGTTCTCGACCCTCTGCTCCTGCATTATCATGCCGAGTTGCTTGTTGTTGAATAGGAAGACCTTCACCGGTAGCCCATACTTTACGGCGGTGAGGAAGTCACCCATAACCATGGTAAACCCACCGTCTCCGGTAATACAGACGACTTGCTTTTGGGGGAAAGCCAGCTGGGCTGCCATAGCTCCCGGCAAGCCAGTGCCCATTGAAGCCAAGTAGCCCGACATCACCATTTTTTGACTGCGTTTCATCCAGAAGTTTCTGCCAAACCACCAGCCATTATCCCCAACATCTAACGAGACGATGGCATCACTGGCTATCTTATCATTCAGCACCTTGATTATGTACTGTGGTCTTATGGGGGTTCTGGATGAATCTGCCTCCCTTATCAGCAAATTGACCCATTGTCTCTTCAGTTTGGCTATTTCCGCCAGGTACTCCTTATTCCTCTTTCCCTTAACAGCGTCGGTGAGTTTAGGCAACACTTCAGAACTGTTTCCCCACAGCCCAATCTCTACCGGATAACTCTTGGCTATCATCATAGGGTCTATATCAATCTGTATCATTCTCATCGGAGGGATCTGTGTCATGTCTGAGAATGATGAGCCGATCACAATCAACAGGTCACTGTTTCGCACCAGCTTGGCGGCGGCTGTTGACCCGATTGTCCCGTGACTGCCAACATAGAGTTCATCGTCTTCATCAACTACCCCCTTCCCCCTAAATGTGGTTACAATAGGTGAGAAAATCTTTCGGGCAAGCGCAAGTAATTTGTCACCCTGACCTAGCGCGCCAAACCCGGATATTATTACCGGCCTTTCCGCCTTATCAATGAGCTCCGCCGCTTTCCTGACAAGAGAGCTGCAGGGTGACATGCTTCGGTTGGGAATCCTGCCTTCCATCGGCATTATATCAGCGTCGCAGGGAAGCTTTTGAATATCATTGGGGATGCTAATGTGGGAAACTCCCCTCTCGACCAAAGCATGCTTGATGGCAAGAGTTGTCAGGATTGTTGTTTGCTCCTCCGACATCAAAACCTTGTTGAAGACACATATTGGCTCGAAAAAGGAGTGCTGGTCGATTTCCTGAAACGAACCTGGGCCAATAAGTTGCCTCTTCACCAATCCAGTCAAAGCCAAAACGGGGGAATGGTCCAGCTTGGCATCATATAACCCTGTGGCTAGATTGGTTGCCCCAGGCCCCGCAACAGTTAAGCAGGCGGCTATGTGTCCGGTAAGCTTCCCGTAGGCGGAGGCCATGAAGGCGGCTGTTTGTTCATGTCGCACCTGGATGTACTGCAGCTTCGTGTTCTTTCTTATAGCATCTACCAGCCCTAGGGAAGATGTGCCTGGTATACCAAAAACATACCTTACGCCCCACTCGGCCATCTGTTCAACCATGATATCGGAGACGGTCTTTTCCGCCTTTGGCTTTTCTTTACCTTTCTCTGCTAGCAAGACAAAAGCACCCTTGGGAGCATTACATACCGGGCACCTCCAGCTGTCGGGTAACGCTGAGAATTCCTTACCCTCCTTTTCTTCATCATAGATGTAATTACACACTGTGCACCTTAGCTTTTTCATAACTGGGCCTCCTCTATAGTTTTCCACCTCATCCCGGGAACCATCTAAACCGCCACGCTCTTAACATTGTCAGGCTGAATCTAAGTCCCCCTGTGCCATTCTACAATCTGTGTCTAATATGACTGCGTCTTACGAGTTGCTTGTGTCCCCAGGGTATCCGCAGTACATGATATCAATAAGGTGGGGCAGTAGCAAATAGATGCGAGAGACTTCGTGACTAACCACACAAAGTGACGTTTTGTGTAGTCATAAGTAACGGGGGTTGAATTCGAACCAACGACCTTCGGGACGAGTATTATCTGAGGAAAACTACCGCACCACTGTTTGTTGCCATGCTAACAGCGTCAGCACCAGGCGCTCTACGCAGACGTTTAGGTTGGCCTCCGCCGTAAGGATATTAGCACTATGGGTATGGCCAGGACTGCTGCGCTGCCACATAGAGCTAATCCCCATTTAATCCCAATGGCTTCAGCCGCCCAGCCGATCACTGGTGCACCAATGGCGACACCCACCGTTAGTAACGCATGAAATATACCCGTAGCTCTTCCCCTTTCGTCAGGTGCGGTGTAATCGGCAACCACAGCTGATATCGACGGAAAAATAAGAGCGTAGGACGCTCCATAAAGCACCATTACTGAAATAAGAATAGGGAAAGTTTCCAGTGTTGGTAGTATGGCGAGTGAGACTACACAAAGGCACAAACCCACAGCCGCTGGTATCCTTCGTCCTAACTTGTCGGATAGAATTCCAGACGGTACCTGGAGAGCAATAAAAGTGATAGCGAAAGTCGCTAACAGCATCCCTACATGGAAAGCTCCCATACCCAAGCTCCTTAGATATAGAGGAAGTAGGGTAACAACACCACCGAAAGCAAAGTATTGGGCAAATACAGAACTATATGAGGCACGGAGCCTCTTTCTCTTCATTAACCCTACGATCCTGCCTAACTCTACCTTGAAAGATTCTGAAGGAGCCAAGGGTCTTCTTGTTCTTGTAGGTAGTAGCAGGGTTGCGACTGCTCCCGATATTAACATTAATGCGCCGACATAAAAGACGAATTCATAACCCAGACGTGAAGCAATCGTCGCACTAACAAGATAACCCAATAGAGTAGCCGTAGCTAAGGACATGCCATAGAAAGCCATGGTACGACCTCCACGCTGGTTCGAGGTGTGCGCCGCGGTAATCGACATTGTCGCTGGGCCAGCAATTCCTCCTGAGATGCCATGAAAAAGGCGTACTAGAATTAAATGAAAGGGAGTTCTACAGAATGAATATAGAAACATAGCCAAGGCATCCCCGAGAAGCCCGAAAGTTAGTGGCACCTTGGCTCCTACTCTATCGATGACTCTGCCGAATAATATGTTCGATGGTGCATTGGCTACGGAGTACAAGCCTATAATAAGGCCCACGACAGCCACACGTGCACCAAGCTGAGCAGCATAGAGGGCCATTATCGGGATGAGTAGATGTGTGTCCAAGAATCCAACAAAGGTAATCCAGAGGCTAACTCGAAAGGTACCCCTTGTCTTTAATGTGACAAGCTTTGGCACTTCACCTCAATCCTTAGGGTTTTCACCAAGGATGGTAAAATCACGGTCAGCCAATGACTAAGACTTGAGATTCATGTGGCTAGGATCATTGAGCGGTAGCTTTCACTCGCTCTTCCTGTGACATCTTCGCAAGGCGCTCCACTTCACTCATATCGAGTGCAAGTCCTTCGGCTACACGGCGGCCATATTCAGGATCAGCCTTGTAAAATAGAGCTGCCTGACGTAATTGAATGCGTTTCTGGGCATTACATAGATGGGAGGTTACATTAACAATAAGATGATCACGATCCTCATCGCTCATGACCCGGCGGTATAGCTCACCAGTCTGAAAGAAATCGTCGTTGGGATGAGTGTAGGGATGGCGAGCTGCTTGGCCGGAGACATCAAATGGTGGCTCAGCAACATCTGCTTGAGGTTCCGGACCTCCAAAGCTATTGGGATAGTAGTTGGGCCTTCCTTTGCTGTTATCACCAAAGCACATAAATCCATCACGCTGGTAGTAATTAACTTTGGCAGCCTTGGGTCTGTTGATCGGAAGCAGATGATAGTTAGGCCCCAAGCGGTGGATATGGGCATCGTGGTAGGCAAAAAGTCTACCCTGGAGCATTTTATCCGGAGATGCTGCAATTCCAGGAACGAAGTTGGCCGGTGAGAAAGCAGCCTGTTCCACCTCAGCAAAGTAATTACTTGGGTTTCGGTTCAGCACCATATGACCTATGGTGATCGGCGGGAAATCCGCGTGGAACCAAACCTTCGTAATATCGAATGGATCGAAGCGATAGTCTTTGGCTTGTTCCGGGGTCATGACCTGGACTTCCACCCGCCAAGAGGGATACTCACCCCGCTCAATTGCTTGATACAGGTCTCGAGTGGCATAATCAGGATCCTCTCCCTTCAGTCGGGTAGCCTCATCCAATGTAAGATTTCGAATGCCTTGCTCAGTCTTAAAGTGATATTGCACCCAGTAGTATTCTCCTTTATCGTTATACCATTTGAAGGTATGACTGCTATAGCCATTCATATAGCGGTAGGACCTGGGCGTGCCGCGATCGGAAAACAGGATGGTGACCTGGTGAATGGATTCCGGTGTTAGGGAGAGGAAGTCCCAGAACATATCTGCATCTTTGAGATTGGTGGCTGGATGCCGCTTTTGAGTATGGATGAAATCGGGGAACTTCAACGGATCCCTGATGAAAAAGACCGGAGTATTATTCCCCACCATGTCATAATTACCTTCTTCAGTGTAGAATTTTACCGCGAATCCACGAGGGTCCCTTTCAGCATCAGCCGATCCCTTTTCACCACCCACCGTGGAAAATCGGACAAATACGTCCGTACGTTTTCTGATCCCAGATAGGAATTTAGCCCTCGTGTATTTGGTGACATCTCCCGTAACCTCGAAATAGCCATGTGCGCCTGCGCCTTTGGCGTGAACAACACGTTCAGGTATGCGCTCTCGATTGAAATGCCCTAGCTTTTCTAATAAATGCGTATCCTGCATGAGTATTGGCCCAGGACTCCCTGCGGTTTTACTATTTTGGTCGTTATCAACCGGCGCGCCAAAACCAGTCGTATAGGTTTCTTTATCTTGTGACATTTTAAACCCCCTTTGATAAATACTTTATCGTTTTGTATCTCTGGTAGAAGATTTTAATGAGAACGTTAGGGTAAAATCTGTTTCACGTCTAACATATTATTCTCAGATAACACTTTTACTTTAGCCACTATTGTAGAGCCTGTCAACAAAATAAATAGGGGCGACTAAATATCGTCCCCACTTTTCCCTTTGGTAGCGGGGGGTTAGATTCGAACAAACGACCTCCGGGTTATGAGTCCAATAACCTGTAATAACCACAAGCAAATTGCACAAATTAGCGTTTTGTTACCTCAACTATTTTCAACATGCTATGACTAGTTTTATTGTCAATTGTTTCATTCTGCAATATTTAACCTGGCACCTTTGCTGTTCAGACCTATGACTAGCTTCGCAAGCACGAATACTGGTCTTTCACTTCAGGGTATTGACATTAATAAAAGAAACAGTAGAATTAATGTACCTGTACGTAAATCGGCTTCGCCTATATACAGCTAAGTTATATAGTTCAGTCCTGACGCTGGTTTAGGAGATGGCTGTGGTGAGGCTCAAGGAGGCATATAGGTGCATAGATTGCAATCTATGAAAGAAGAAGCTACAGGCAAAATACTGATACAAATATAGTTCAAAGCTTGGAAGGGGGAAGCTATGTCAGATAATCTAGCCAAAATCAAGCAGATAATAGATGACCATCAGAGCATCAGGGGACACGTAAAGCTTGTCAGTGACTTAGTAAGTGATCAGGAAGCCCTATGGGCTTTAGAAGAAACGCGCTCCAGCTGGATTCCTGGTCGGCCAGAGATTACAAATGAGAAGCAAAACAAGCTACAACAGACACTTAGCTTTCTTGATGAAGGTCTCAAAAACCACTTCGCCTTTGAAGAACAGGCTCTGCCACCATTGTTGGGTGACTTACTAACGCGGGCACTCATACTCGACCACCAGAAGATAAAAGAAAAAATCGATGAAGCTAAGTCGATAGCAGTTGATAGCAAGCTAGAGGGTCTAAGTCGGGAAGAGTTGCTGTCCAAGGAGTTTTACATACAACAAGTTGTTGTCAATATCTGTCAGCTAATTGAAGAACACGCTGCCAGAGAAGAAGCTATCTTGGGGATGGTGGAGAGAGCGCTAGAAGAGAAAGAGTCAAGAAACAAGAGCTAGCAGAAGTTGTGCATAACGTCTTTGCCATACCTACCCGCTATATATACAGCAAAGCTGGTCGTTGTTCACTAAACAAAAGGGCGGTTTGTTATTTTGGGATCTCTCAGGCCTCGGCGATGAGCAGTTCACTGACAAATGTGTTATACTTCTGGCCACCATAGTCTCCAATTGTGATCGGGAGGTAATAGTATGGTAGTATCGACAATAAAATGTCCCAATTGCGCAACAGAAAGCCGCATATCGTTTGTCAGCCCAGATTATGAAGGCCCCTATACGTGCTGGAAATGCCATGCACTTTTCTCTATAAGAATGCAGGACGGGCAGCTTAAGTCTTGTCACCCCCTTTCCAAAGAAGAATTGCAAAGGCGACAAGAAGCCGAGGCTTTGAAAGCCAAGTTTAGACAACGTCCTTCGGATAAAGACCAGGTGTGACTGTCTGATGCATTGTCACCTGCTGGGAGGTGTACACCTTTATTGTCGTTATCAAGCGTATCTAGCAAGTAAGATGAACATTTGCCCGATTTGTGTCATAGGTAATAAAAGCTTGAACTGTTAATACTAGGATTGCACCTATTGGCTTTTTGTTATTTTCGTGCTCTTCACGGCGACAAACGGAACATTCGATCAGATGCCATTTGTCGTTCATTTGCCTATCATGCTCAGCAGATTAGCTTGTGCCAGCCGAAGACTTTTTCAGAAGGAAGTTATCAATATCCCGCCGTCTGAATCTTCGATCACCCCGAGACCCAATACGGTATGTTTGTAATATCCCCTTATTACTTCAGCGTCTAATTGTATTTACATGAACATTAAGATGCTCGGCTGCTTGAGCAGCAGTCAGTAGGGCATCGGGGTCATTGCGAGTCGCCTTTTTCCTCACCGGAGCCTTACCCGTGACTATTTGCCTTATCCTCTCTTTGGTTAAACCTAACCTATGACCAATTTCGGCATAGGTCAAACCAGCCTTTCGCAAGTTAATCACTTGTTCACGTCTAGAACTACTCGGTCTTTCCAGCATTACTTCTCTGCTCCTTGCTGCCGGTAGCGAGCAGATACTGGTATCGGGTGGCTCCATCAAATACGTAATAAGCATGGGGCTCCTCAGGTGTGCTGGGTGCCTGGTGGATTACTGGCTTGCTAAGCTCATCAGCTACCTTGATTAGGTCTTCCATTGAGCCTATAGATATTATCTTCTCATCTTTCACCGGCGTCTGACTTGTTGCCTCCGCCATCCGTTCCCCGTACTTTTTCTTGGCGAGCCTAATTTCCTTCTCAATCTTGGGGACTTCCACAGGCTTGAATTTCATATAACGCCTCAGGAAATAGAGGAATAGGAACACCATACTGCCCATAACAATAGCCGATAGAATTCTTATCCCGTTAACCGATAGCCCCACATATTTGTTGGGATTGGGAATCATCCGGCTTGTTGTAATGGAGCCGGGTTTAGACTCTACCAGTTCCTCATTCCACTCCAAAGTCCCTTTCCCCAGCGCGGTGCTCAAGGTCTGGCTGAAGACCTCATCTATTGGTCCAAAATCTGTCTGAGCAATAGTGTGGACATCAGCCTTGATGCTGAGGTTATATGATTCAGCAGGGACTCCTGTCTCGCTGCGGATAGCCTCAAGCATCTCGGTGAAATGGTCTATGTCTAGAGGAAAACTAATGCTGAAACTCTCGCTTTTCGTGGTGGGCGGCACAAGGACAAATGTCTTGCTCCAAACCTCCGGATTCTCAAGGGTAGCAATTATGCTTACCTCCTCAGTCAGCTCACTTATCGGTTGGTCACACTTAAAAGTGTAGTCAAAGGTGGCATCCATCCTATCTACAAGCTTGGAGAAGATTACCTCTCCCGGCCCTATGGTTTTGGCTGGCGGTGTAGGCAGTGCCGGCGGTGCCGGCGGTGCAGGTACTGGAACTGGGGGCGGTTTTAGGGTTATGGCACCAAAGGGGGAGTCCGATTTAAGACGAACCCTATAATCAAATTCCCCCTGTTGTTCGTAGTTTAACCCTCCAACATAACCCGGCTCAGTCAGCTTCAAATCACCATCCACCTCAAGCAGGGGTCCTTCTGACCGCATGCCCAGGCTCTGGGTAAAGGCTTCAAATATTGGTCCTGTGTCTGTTTCGACAGTAGTATAGACATATGCGTTGATAGTTATATCGCTTCCTGAAATCTCGTCGGTCATATCCAATGTGAAGTCAATAGTGAAATCTCTTTTTTTTGAGGTTTTGGGCACCAGGGTAATTTCTTTCTCCTCGGCATCTGGGCGTTTCACAATTGCGATGACCTCGACCTCCTCAGATATTCCCGTCACTGGTTTATCAGGCACAAAGCTGTAGGTAAAGGTTAAGTCAAAGCGGTCAATAATTTCGGTGGGATATTTCAGGTCTGATGGTGGTAGTGGTGCTGGTGGTGGTGGCGGTGGTGGCGGCGGCTCCTCAGGCTCGGGACCAAATAGGTAGGAAGGCTTGAGATAGACAAGGTAATCAAACCTTGCCTCGTGCTCGTAACTAACCAGTGTGGTAGCCTCTTCTATCTTCAAAGGTAGCGTAAATGCGCTATAGACACCAACTATTGCCGCCACAAGAAGAATTGAACCAAGAATAAGAAACAGTCTTCTCCTAACAACCCCTTGAAATATCATGTCAGCCCTCTACATTCATTGTTAACCATAATTTCCCATCTGTCAAAAGTCAATAGGACTATTGTCTATCTACCTTGCTATCCGGTAAAGAGCCCCTTGACCACTATTGCCACCCAGCCTATCTTACGAATAGTAAAGACGACCTTGCCTACCACGTTCTCAGGAATTACCGGGTCGGTATCAGGCTCATCGTTGGCGTCACCCTTGGTTATGAAAAATTTTGCCCCTTCCGTTTCCTGAACCTCAACCACCCGGTGCATCATGGTAACCTGTTCCGGTTTTCGGAACTGGATAATATCGCCTTGCTTAATGACATCGGTTGGAGCCTGGGCTACTATAACAACATCACCGACATCCATAGCCGGTCTCATACTGCCGCTACCCACCAATGTCGGATGAACTGGGAATAGCCCCACCGCGAACCAGATTATCAATACGGCAATAATAGTGGTGATAATCCAGCCGGTTAGGGAGCCTCCTTTAGCTCGCCTGGCGTGGCTAGGCCGGGTGCGAGAGGAATAGAAGCGTTGCACCGCCACCAAGCCTATAATCGGCACTATCGTCCCCAGCAGACCCTTGAGCACCCATGTCGGGTCGGGGAGGATGGGGCAGAACCACCAGAAGCCTTGTAGCATCCCCCGATAGGCTATGGAGGCTAAAGGTCCGGCCAGGAAAGCAAGGAATGTAGCCAGCAGGTTCTCCGCCAGCAAGGGAAGGAAGCTTGAGTTTAAGAAGGTAACTGATTCAATGTTTGCCTGCAGACCGGTAACCTGTGCTAACGGCAGGCAAAACAGCGTGTAGAGCAGGGTTACCCAGGCTATGGCTAAAAAGGTATGCTGCCTGCCCAGGCGATTTATCAGCCAGGCTCGACTTAGCTCCATGCCAATTAGCATCGCCCCAACAAAAATCAGGTTGGTAAATATGCCCAGCGGGGTGAAGGAATAGGGGCTTTTGCCGAAGCTGGAGAAGAGACCGCCAATAACATAGACCCCTATCTGGAAGAAGCCAATGATTAGCCCTAGTTGAATAAGGGAGCTTCTAAGCCTCAATTTGCCGGCTGGTGTATATCTGGGTAGCCGTAGAATTGCCCAAGCTAGAAGCCCCCACAATATTGGCTGGAGGACATAGGTTCTGACAAAGGTGTCGATGGGAACACGAGGCAATGCCAGGTTTATCAGGCAATATATGCCTATAACCAGTCCCAAAACAGCTTGCCAATCATAGCTAGGTCGGCTAAGGCTTATGTTCATGGTAAGGACACTCTATACAGGCTATGACTTTCGCGCAAGAAACTGAAACTTACCCCGAGGAACATAACATACCAAAATTAAGAAGAGGAGTCAATACCCCAAAGCTGAGCCTGTCGGGGGATGGGTTAAATCTCCAGGTTGTTCAGGGCATCACAGATGTTCTTCATTATCTCAAACTGGCCTTCGGTGGGTGGGTCTCCGTCAGGCAAGGCGGGGTAGTTGTCCTCTATGGCGCCGATTATCTCTTGTAGAGTGCCCTGCCCGCTCAGAGCAAGGT
>JABUBM010000090.1_pt1 | contig 19465 bp, 13 predicted proteins | sample 7240321 | NCBI WGS metagenome assembly JABUBM01 (sample SAMN07256344, study PRJNA390944) | subsurface metagenome | isolation source: Methane hydrate marine sediment | place: Pacific Ocean: Eastern North Pacific, ODP site 1244 | collected 2002
TATATATAAAGGTAAGTAGAGTAAGAGACCAAAAGGAGGGAGGTGAGTGACGAGACCATATAAATCTAGCTGCAGATACAATTTTGAAGGTTAAGATTTGACAGAACCATAAATAATAGAGGAGGAAATGGAGATGTTACGTAAAGTAAAGAGGATGAAGATGTGGCATGCTGTGACTACAGTTTTGCTCATCATTACTTTTATGCTTTTAGCCAGTGCCTTAGTTTATACAGCAGCTGCACCGAAAGGAAAAGTATCGATAGCTTACGCTTGGGGTGGTGTAGAAGCAGAAAGTTTTAATCTAATGTTAGATAAGTTCGAGGAAGAGTATCCAGGCATCAAACTAGAGAGAATGGAGATACCAGGCGGCGAGTTTAGAGACTTTATATCGGCGAAGATAGCAGCAGGCATCCCTCCTGATGTGGTGATCCACGTTTTGCCAGGCTGGTTAGAGGAAATCGTAGGCATCGGAGAAGTGTTACCTTTAGATGACCTCTGGGATGATTGGGTGGCGAAAGGATGGTACACCGAAGAATGGAGAAACATGATTACTGTTAACGACCACCCATATGGAGCATGGGTTAAGGCTAGTGGCAGAGGTTTGATGTGGTACACAACAGCTGAATTCAGGGAGCTTGGAGTTGAGGAACCAAAGACTTGGAGCGAATTTACAGATCTTCTCGAAAGACTTAAAGAAGAAGGCAAACAGCCGCTCCTAATTGGAGGCAAGGATGGCTGGCCGTGTAAGGACTGGTTCGAGACAGTCCTACTAAGGACACAAGGCCCAGAAGTCCACGCCAAGCTGGTGCGTCATGAAATCGCTTGGAATGATCCTGCAGTTCGGGAAACACTTGAAGTGATCAAGGATTGGATAGAAAAAGGCTATTTCCAGGAGGAAAAACTCGCCTATGGTTTCTACGAAGCCTTTCTGAAAAGGACCAGGGGTGAAGCGGTATTACAGCACTCAGGAGGATGGATCAATGGGATGACTCAAGCAGAATTTCCTATGATGCTGCCAGGGGTTGACTTCACTTTCTTCCCAATGCCTGCCAAGGAAGATATTCCATTTGTGGAGTCATCATCCTTAGATTATATGATAATATTAAAGAACGCTAAAAACATCGAGGAGGCAAAAACAGTTGTAAGTTTCCTTACTGGTCCAGATGCACAAGTCATATGGGCTGAGAGAGGAGGGTATATCGCTCCAAATGCTAAAGTACTCCTTACCGTCTATGATCTCAACTCAAGAAAGGAAGCCGGGTTAATGAAGGCAGCAGATATCATCTTGTTCAATACGGGGCTAATACCATCTGAAATGGAGTATGCTCTCACTTCTGAGCTACAAAGGTTCTGGGACAACCCAGCACTACTCGATGAGGTACTCAATGCGCTTGAAAGTGAAGCTCAAAAGATATATGGGAAATAAACCCAAAAGACAAATGGAACAAAAAGTGTTAAGGCAAAGTGGTAAGGCTTTATCGCCTTACCACTTTTTTCATGTAATCAAAATACGGAAAAAAATTACTCCCTATATATTTCTTCTCCCAGCCGCACTTATCTTTATGACTTTTGTTATTTTCCCTACAGTTCAAGCGTTTCGTATAAGTTTGTTTCAGTGGAATGGTATATCCCCTTTTCAGACTGCCCAGTATGTTGGATTATCTAATTATCAAGAGCTTATTTCTGATCGTCTTTTCATTAATGCGGCGAAAAACAACGTTATATGGCTTGTGATGTTCACCCTTCTGCCAGTTCTTTTAGGTCTGGGAATAGCTCTACTTCTGGAATTGGATATTAAGGTTAAAAACCTCCTTAAATCAATAATCTTTCTTCCGACGGCAATTTCACTCGTAGTGGCCGGTATTATATGGTCATTCGTATATGATCCTGATTTTGGCAGTTTAAACGCTATTCTCAAATCCATGAAACTTGGATTCCTAGCCCGAGGGTGGTTAGGGCGCAGTGAAACTGCCTTGTTTGCAATTATAATCGCAGCAACTTGGATATCGACCGGAATGTGCATGGTTATACTCTCCGCTGGCTTGAAGGGAATTTCTCCAGAAATAATGGAAGCAGCAAGAGCAGATGGTGCGAATTACTGGCAACTACTTTGGCACATAACTCTACCGCTGTTAACGAGGCCACTGGTAATCGTGGTCGCTTTGATGATAATAAATAGCCTCAAATCATTCGATATCGTTTATGCCATGACTAGAGGTGGCCCCTTTTATTCTACGGACGTAATAGCCCTCTTCATGTATCGGCAAGCTTTTCCATTTTTAAGAGCCGGATACGGGTCTGCTGTAGCAGTTATTCTGTTCACTATTATCTTACTTATAGCTATCCCATATATTAGACGAATAACCGAAAGGACGGCAGAATATTGATCATGGACTATCATGGGAGAGATGAAAATGAAGATTAGCAGAGTATTTCAGTATTTAATTTCAATAACCATTTTGGTTGTATGGTTTATTCCTCTTCTTGGTGGTCTGATGGGTTCAATTAGGCCGATGTCTGAGATTGTTACTGGCTGGTGGAATCTCTCTTCCGCAACATTTACCACACATAATTTTCAATATACTTGGAGTAGAATAAAAATAAATTTTATAAATACTTTCGCCATCGCCATACCATCCACAATACTTCCCATACTTATCGCCTCTTTGGCATCTTATGCATTCGCTAAGATGAGATTCTTTGGGAGAGACGTTATCTTTTTCTCCTTTGTAGCTTGCCTCGTAATCCCAGGACAAATAGTCTTGGTTCCTCTGCTTATACTATTGACTAATTTAGGCATACTGGGTACTTTTTCTAGTATTATTTTGGTTCATACAGGCTTCGCCTTGCCCTTCGCCATCTTTTATTTGAGAAATTTTTTTGCAGAAATACCTTCAGATATCCTCGATTCAGCAAGGATGGACGGTGCTTCGGAATTCTTGATTTATTGGAAAATACTTTTGCCTATCTCTAAACCTGCATTGGCATCACTAGCAACACTTCAATTTTTGTGGGTTTGGAATGACCTGCTCTTTGCCCTGACATTTCTATCCCCCGAGACATTTCCCATAACAGTGGGAATCCTTAATCTACAGGGCAGATATGCACCCAGATGGGATTTTTTATGCGCTGGCGCAGTGATATCCGTTATCCCACCATTAATAGTTTTTCTTCTTCTTCAGAAGCATTTTGTCAAGGGAATCATGATGGGAGCCATTAAGTAATGATTCTATAGGAAAGGAGCGACATGTCCAAAAAGGATCTTCTTCTATAGAAGAAAGGCTGTGGACGAGGGCTAAGGGAGCAATTGAGGAGCTCCAGGGGCTCAGGGAACCTAAAGTTGAGGATATATTCACAAGAAGATACTATATAAGCCCGGAGAACCTGCTTGTTGAGAACTATCTAAGGCCATGGTTCTTTGTACCTATAGACAAAATTGATTACTTGGAGGAATCTATATGTCAGGTATAAAACTAAGTATCATAGGAGCAGGAAGTGCTATTTTTTCTTTAAAATTAGTGGGAGATTTTTGCAAAACAAAAGGTTTATCCGGAAGCTCTGTTTCACTTATGGATGTCGATGAAAGGCGTCTAAATTCAGTACACGATTTAGCGAAAAGATACGCTGCTCTATTGGGAACTGATTTAAGGTTCGAGAAAACAACAGATATGAAACGGTCAATTGAAGAGGCAGATTTCGTAATCAACACTGCTCTTGTTGGTGGTCATGCGCAACTGGATGCCAGTAGAAAAGCAGGAGAAAAGCACGGTTATACAAGAGGCATAGATAGTCAAGAATTCAATATGGTTTCTGATTACCATACCTTAAGTAATTACAATCAACTAAAATATTTTTTAGAGGTAGCTCATAGCATGGAAGAGATATGTCCTAACGCTTGGCTTCTTCAGACGGCCAATCCGGTGTTTGAAGGTACAACCTTGATATCCAGATATTCTGACATTAAGGTTATAGGTTTTTGCCATGGACATTATGGCGTTGAAATCGTGGCAAAAAGTTTGGGATTGGATATAAGAGAAGTGAACTGGCAGGTTGCAGGATTTAACCACAATATATGGCTTACCCGTTTCCTTTATAAAGACAAGGATGCATATCCGCTTATAGATCAGTGGATAGAAGAGGAAGCGAGGAAATGGAAACCTGAAGATCCTTTTGATGACCAGATGAGTCCTGCGGCGATAGATATGTACAAATTTTATGGAAGAATGCCCATAGGGGATAGTATTAGGAATAGTAGCTGGAAATATCATTACAATCTGGAGGCTAAGAAAAAATGGTATGGAGAACCCTGGGGAGGAGTAGATTCTGACTTAGGCTGGACCTGGTATCAGGAAAATTATTTGAAGGCGTTACCTGAGAAGAGTTTTAAGTTTGCCTCGGATCAATCTCTTAATCTTTTAGCAGAATTTCCACCGGAGGTTAAGAGCGGAGAACAACATATTCAATTTATCGATGCATTGGTCAATGGGAATCAGGAAAGATTTGTACTAAATATTCCAAACAAAGGGCCAATAATCCCGGGTATTCCCGAGGATGTAGTAGTAGAAGTACCGGTAATTGTAGATAATAAAGACATTCATCCGGAGGAGATAAACCCTCCAATACCAAAGCGGATAATGGATATGTATCTCGTCCCGAGGATGTTAAGGATGGAGTGGGCATTGGAAGCATTCGTATCTGGTGATAAAAGGATACTGCAAGAAATACTGATCAGAGATCCCAGAACCAAATCTTTTGAGCAGGCAGAAGCAGTTATAGAGGAGATACTTGCATTACCTTTTAATAAAGAGATGAAGAAACATTATAAGAATCTTCAAAGAAATTCGAAATGGTTTCGATTTAGAAGGAAAAATGAGTAAAAAGGTTTTAATACTGTCAATAGTGATGTTGTTAATTGGAGCACTTGCGGTCAATGGATCTACCCAGCAGGTGATTTCGATTGAATACGGAGAACTTTGGAAAGATCTATTTGAACCAGCAGTTGAGGAGTTTGAGAAGATCACTGGTGCAAAGGTTGATAATGTGGTGGTTCCATATGGTATGGACATGTGGGAGAAAATAACTTTGGATTTTGCAGATGATATCGCACCCGACGTTCTTATGGTTGATGCTTTTAGAATAGCAGATTGTGTTGAATCGGGTTATATTCGCAAGTTGGATGGCTACGTTAAAGAGTGGCCGGATTGGGACCAATATTATCCAGCATTTCAGGCAATGGGCTCATATGAAGGTCATATCTATGGAATCACATTGGAAGCGTCTGTAAATGCGGTTTTGTGGTATTGGAAACCCAACTTTGAAAAGGCGGGTATACCGATGCCATGGAAGCCGAAGGATTGGTATGAGGTGTTGGAAACCGCTGAAAGAATCAGAGAAAGTTGCCCGGATGTTGAATGCCCATTATACATCCCAATGGGAACCAAATGGGGAGAAGGCGCTATTTTTAGTGGTATTTATTCGGAAATTCTCGGAGCCGATACCTCGGAAGGTGATCGTAATAGACTTAGAGATTATACGACAGGAAAGTGGATTGGAAGTAGTCCTGCGATTGAGCGTGCCCTTAACTTTTACCGTGAGGTATTTTTCGTAAGACAATTATGTCAGACTGAACTTATGTATGCTACAGACGTTTGGAAAGAATGGAGAAGGCTGATGCGAACCGGGAAAATTGGAATCGGTCAGGGAGGTGCTTGGGAGTGGACCGAATTCTGGCCAGAAGCAATACGCCCCTTGGAAACGATGAGGTCAAACGTTCTTGGTTGTACCTCGCTTCCTGGCTCTGGTGACCAGGATACACCTTCTATACAGACCATTTCTGGTGGATGGACAGTAGTTATGAAGAAGGAGGCGAAAAATCCCGATCTGGTCTGGAGATTCTTGAAAATACTAAACAGTAAGGAAAGATTAGCGAGATGGCTTGCAGCAGCTGGAAAGTTATCTACGAGGAAAGATTCACCTGAAGTTCCGGAATATGAAAAAAATAAATTTTTAATGGATATAGGAAAGATCTTTCCTTATGCAACTGCCCGGGATGCGGTTACCGGATATACCACAGTATCACACTACCTTCAGCTGGCCATGGAGAAAGTAGCGATAAATGGTTTAAGCGCTGCTGAAGCCATGGAGTGGTACAATGATAGATTGATCAATGAATTCGGACAAGATCAAGTTGAGATAATCGAATTACCCTATTGTGGTTGTTATTAATGGTGTCATCCGCAATGTATTTTTAGGGAACAGACTGAATGTTGGCAAGACGCACATGGAAAGGGTGGAGGTTATGCTATGTCGAATGGTGATTATTTCTTTAGAGTTTTTAAAGAAAATTTGATTACTTACACTATGGAAGATAAAAAATATGTCTATTAAGAGCTTGAATATTGTAATCAAAGGAGGTATAAGCATATGACATCAAGAGAGAGAATCCTCCTTACTCTTAAGCATAAAGAACCGGATCGTGTACCAATAGACCTCGGTGGGATGCGTTCATCAGGAATCCATGCCATTGCCTACAACAAACTCAAACGTTATTTGAATTGTGAAGACAAGTCCGTGAAAATATTTGATCTTGGCCAACAATTAGCTGTAGTTGATGATGAGATAAGGAAAAGAGTAACCTCAGATGTTGTTAAGCTAAAGAGACTCGATGGTGGTTTTGGAACACGAATAAATAGTTGGAAACAAATTGACCTGTTTTTAGATGGTGGAGAATATTATGTTCCAACAGATTTTAATCCGAAAGTATTGGCGGATGGTTCATTTGCGATTGAAATAGAGGGAAAGATAGTTGCTTTAATGCCAAAGGGTGGTTATTACTTTGATAGCAGATACGCACCGCTGGCTAATGCAAGTGAACGTAAAGAAATTGACATCATTCTCTCTAATAGGATCACGGATGAAGAACTTGATTTTCTGGAAGCACAAGCGAGAGAGATAAAGAATAATACAGACTGTGCAATCCTGGGTTCTTTTGGTGGTAATTTTATGGAAATGGGACATATGTTATTCGGATACCAAGAGTTTATGGTAAGTTTGATTTTGAATAAATCATTCATTGAATACTTTCTCAGTAAACTTGAGGAGAAATACCTCGAAGAAATCGAACTTTATCTTAATAGAGTTGGGAAATATATAGATATCATTGTTTTGGGAGACGATTATGGTACCCAAGAGGGTTTACAAATATCCCTAGAGATGTTTAGGCAATTGTTTAAACCCCATCTGAAAGCTCTATGCGATTTTATAGAAAAGAGGAGCGATGTTTATATTTTTCTGCATTCTTGCGGATCGGTGAGTAAACTGATCCCTGATTTTATCGATGCAGGCATACAAATCTTAAATCCGGTACAAACGAGTGCAAAGGGGATGTCTCCTGAGTTTTTAAAGAGAGAATTCGGTAAAGATATAGTCTTTTGGGGTGGTGGATGTGATACCCAAAGGATACTCCCCTTCGGTACTTTAGAAGAAGTTGAGAATGACGTGAAGAAGAGGATCGATATCTTTGCTCCGAAAGGAGGTTTTGTCTTTGCTGCAATCCACAACATTCAACAAGAGGTATCTCCGGAGAAATGCCTGAGGCTTTTCGATACTGCCAGAGATTATGGAAAATATAGAAGTTAAAGATATCAACCAGAAAAATATCAAAAAAATACTTGAAGATAGGGGCATGACTCAGTTTCGGGTAGAGCGACGTCCACATACTTATTTGTTTGACAATGGAAATAGTGTGATATATTATAATTAATAAGTAATATTTACTTACTACTATATAAAAGAGTGTAATAGATGATTATCAAGACCAGAAGATACATGGGTTAAACATTTTATTATCATGCTTTACCTTTTGCTAAAGCAAGATAGCATCTAAAAGAGGTAGCCTTTAAATAAATCTTTAAGGAAAATTGAAATGGTAAAAGCTTAGGAGGAGGAATTAAAAAATAAGGAGGGAAGGAGGTGAAAAATTAGGTTAGCTTGGAAGTAAAGAGAGCCTCTTAAAGAGAAAAGTGCTGTATAATAAGAATATAAGTGAGGGGGCTTTCGTAATTAAGCAAATAAAATTAATTTAGAGAGGTGAGTTAAATGTTAAACCGAAGGAAATTGAGTAAAAAAAGCAGGTTTACCGTAATTAATTTGTGGGTCACCCCAGTTTTTGTAGCTCTGTTGATATTCGGCATCCTTTTGGCCCAGGATGTATATGCTCAGAATCTGCCCAGAGATGAAACACTCTACGTTGCAGTATCAAAAAAAGTTGCTCTTGGCCCCAAAGTTTTTAACATCTATACACCGGGTTTTGATAGGTCGAGGACTGGTCTGCACCAACTGGTCAATGAGTACTTCTTCTATGTCAATCTGGAAACAGGCGAGTATATACCCTGGCTGGCAGAGAGTTTCGAATACTCTGATGACTTTAAGAAGATTACCGTAAACCTCAGAAAAGGAGTCAACTGGAATGATGGTTGGCCGTTCACTGCAGAGGACGTTGTATTCACTTATAATCTGCTCTTAGAGAGTGCACCGAAGATGACATGGTCTGCTGAGGTTGCTGCCTGGGTAGAATCGATAAGAAAGCTCGACGATTTTACCGTTGAGCTAACCCTAAAAACACCTAATCCGCGGTTCCATCTGATCAGAGAGTGTTTTCCCGCAGTAAGGATCTGGGGAGGAGTGACAATTCTTCCTAAGCATGTATGGGAGGGAGAGGATCCGGTAAAATTCAATAACTATCCGCCTGTAGGGACCGGCCCGTACAGACTTCTGAGCTCTTCCGAGACAGCTTTTGTCTACGAGAGAAGAGACAATTGGTGGGGTACAGAACAGTACGGGGTTAAGCCGGCACCAAGATATGTGGTTTACCAGTACTTTGGCCCCGAGACCAGTGTCGCCATTGGTCTAACGACAAACGATATCGATTCACCAGCTATAGGAATTCTCTCGTTAGGAACCTACTTGGAGGTTAAGAAAAAAAATCCATACGTTACTGCGTGGCATGCAAGAGCTCCACACGCCTGGTTAGACCCCTGCCCGAGGGGGTTAATGATTCAGAATGCAAAGTCTCCCTGGGATCAAAAAGAAGCTAGATGGGCGATATCCTATTTGATCGATAGAGACGCCGTCGTCAACCTCGCCTACGAAGGAACCACCTCACCAAGCTGGGGACCCTATCCGTACTACAAGGGATTAGACCCTTACTTTGCAACTATTCAGGACCTAATTGAAAAATACCCAACAACAAAATATGATCCAGCAAAGGCAGAGGAAATATTCAAATCTCTGGGCTTCAATAAGGGGACAGATGGAGTATGGGTGATGGGCGATGGAACCAGATTGAAGATGGACTTCCTGGTTGATTCAGGCGACTCAGAAGCGATGAAAGTTACCGCAGTAATAGCAGATCAGTTGAGAGCTGGAGGAGTTGACGTAACAATTAGACCTCTAACTGGAGCGGTTCAGAGTGATACAAGATTGCGTGGAGATTGGGATATTGCTTACCAACCTTTCTGCCCTGGAGATACTGATGTATTCGATAACTTAGAGCTTTTTCATAGCAAATACTATGTTCCTTTAGGTGAGCCAGCGCCCTGGTATGAAAGAAACTCCTTCAGATATAAGAATCCTAAATTAGATGCCATTGTGGATGAGATGTCGGTAACACCACCGAAAGATGTGGAGAAGATGAAGAAGTTATTCCGCCAGGCGATGGAGATATGGCTTGAAGATCTTCCGGTAATTCCGATAGTTCAGGCACCAGCTCTGGTTCCCTTCAATACTGCCTACTGGGTTGGATGGCCTTCGGCAGCAGACCCTTGGAACATGCCTGTCAACTGGTGGGCGACGTTCAACCTTGTCATAACTGGTTATCCGTCTCCTGAGACAGGAGAATGGGTTGGTGGAATAAGAAGTAGTAGTCCAAGATAAATTTACTATAGTGATATAGATCGAACTCCCATATAAGGGAGTTCGATCTATGCAAGGGAGGACTCCATAGTTATGCATTCGTATCTCAGGTATGTGTCTGGAAGGTTTGCCATCTTTATTATTACTATTTTCATCTCCATAACGATAGTCTTCGTTGTACCCCGCCTTGTGCCGGGAGACCCTCTCTTTGCTATCACTTCTAAACTTGCTGAGATGGGTGGGTCCAGAGGATCTCCAGAGTTAGTCGAAGAATACAGAAAATTGTTTGGGCTTGATCAGCCTGTATTAACTCAATATCTATATTATCTCAAAGAACTTAGCAGGGGTAATTTGGGTTACTCCATCGCTAACTTCCCAGCAACAGTAACTGAACTTCTCACGCGTTCCCTCCCCTGGACCATAGGGCTGCTTAGCGTTGCAACAGTAATAAGCTGGCTAATAGGGACATTTATCGGTGCGATTAGCGGATGGGGAGGAAAGGAGTCAAAAATATCTAAGATTTTAGTCCCGTTGGCCCTTGGATTATACACTATTCCTTATTATATTTTAGCTATAATTTTGATTTTTCTCTTCGTTTATGTATGGGGAATTTTCCCTATCTCCGGAGGATACACACCAGGCTTTCCTATTAAATTTTCACTTCCCTTTGTTCTTGATGTAATAAAACATTCAGTACTCCCAGCTTTAAGTATTATCTTAATCTCACTGGGTTGGTGGTTTTTGAGTATGAGAAGCATGATTGTGTTACTACAAGGCGAGGACTATATTCTCCTGGCTCAGGCTAAGGGTTTATCTGATAGACGAATACTCTGGAGATATGCTTTCAGAAATGCTCTTCTTCCCCAGGTGAGTGGTTTGGCGATTTCGCTGGCCCATATTGTCGGTGGAGCAATTATTCTTGAGAAGATATTTGCCTATCCTGGCGTGGGATGGCTTTTATATAATTCTATAACTGAACTTGACTTTCCAACGATACAAGGTGGGGTGTTGGTAGTTATCATCGCTTTAACAGTAGCCAACTTTATTTTAGATTTAATCTACCCTCTCATTGACCCAAGAATCAAGTATAAAAGAGGTTAACAAGATGAAAAGAGGTTTGGTAGGAATTTTAATGGGTAATCGAAAATTTATTGTTGGTTTTATTATATTTATAGTCATTCTTATGGGAGCAATCATAGCTCATCAGACCATCCCTTTTAGATATTCTCGTACAGGAGCGTTCCCCCCGGGACTCCCTCCAGGGGTTAAAAATATTTTAGGAACGGATTCTTTGGGAAGAGGCATAGGTGTTCAATTAGCGGAGGGTATTGTCAACTCTGTCCAGATTGGTCTGATTGCAGCCCTCATTGGTACACTTGTCGGAGCACTCATAGGATTTACAAGTGGATATTATGGAGGGATAATAGACGCAATACTCAGGGTATTGATGGATGTGTTTTTATCGATCCCATCACTGCTCTTCTTGATATTGATAGCTTCACTAATGAGAGGTGTTACGGTGCAGGGAATGGCGTTGATTATAGCGCTGTTTGCCTGGGCATCACCTGCGAGGCAGATTAGAGCCCAGGTGCTCAGCCTCAAAGAAAGAGCTTTTGTAGATATGGCGATGCTTTCAGGAATGTCTAAAATGGAGATTATAACCAGAGAATTGGTACCTCATATGTTCCAATGGATGAGTGCTAACTTTGTCAACGCCACATTAGCTGCAATGCTTGCCGAGTCAGGACTTTCCATCCTGGGACTGGGTCCACAAAATGAAATGACTCTGGGAATGATGATCTACTGGGCTTTGAGCTATGCTGCGGTTTTTAGAGGAATGTGGTGGTGGTGGGGCAGTACTGTCTTCACTCTCACTTCTATTTTTATTTCACTCTATTTATTGCATTTAGGTTTTGATGAAGTGATCAATCCCAGGATGAGATCAAAAATCTGAATATAAGGAAATTCTTAATATGACTGAGCGTAAACCAATTTTAAAGGTGAAAGATTTGAAGGTTTACTACCATATTGATCGTGGATCTGTGCGAGCAGTAGATGGTGTAAGTTTCACTGTGCACGAGGGAGAGAGTTTTGGGATTGTCGGTGAGTCAGGTTGTGGAAAATCAACTATGGCTATGGCTCTACTGGGTCTTGTTGTCTCGCCAGGGACTATTGAAGGAGGACAAATATTCCTCGACGGGACCGATATTCTTTCCCTGAATAGAGAATTAATACGTAAAATTCGCTGGAGTCAAATCTCTTTTATTCCCCAGGGGGCTATGAATTCCCTCAATCCGGTGATGAGGATCGGCTCTCAGATTGCTGATGTTATTACTACTCACCAGGGTTATCAGCCGGAGAAGAATCTAAGGAAGAGAATTCAAAAGCTTCTATCCACAGTTGGTCTGCCTCACCGGGTCTACAGAATGTATCCTCATGAACTTTCGGGAGGAATGAAACAGCGAGTTTGTATTGCTATGGCTATAGCTTTGGAACCTGATGTAATTATCGCCGATGAGCCTACCAGTGCCTTGGATGTCGTTGTCCAGCGGGTGGTTATGCAGACTCTCGTGGATGTTCAGGAACGACTTGGGGCAGCTTTAATCCTTATCGGTCACGATATGGGGCTTCAAGCCCAGGTTGTTAATCGGCAGGCAGTTATGTATGCTGGCAAGATTGCTGAAATCGGAGAAGTGAAGACAATGTACAAAAATTCCCTTCATCCTTATACCAAGCTCTTGATCAAATCACTTCCTACCTTACAGTTACGTCATGATTTTCAGGGAATCCCAGGACTTCCTCCTTCTCTTTTCAATCCTCCAAAAGGGTGTGTATTCAGTAATCGTTGTCCTTATGTTATGGAACAATGTCGAGAGGCGATGCCGAAACTTGTGGAGATCCAACCGAATCACTTTGTTGCCTGCCATCTTCACTCCGAGGTCATCAGGTAAAGAGAGAATTTGTAAGAAGAAAGGAAACCAGTATGAACGTTCAGAAAGAGGTACAGCCTAATATCCTGAGCCAGACTAAAGCACCATTGCTGGAGGTTTGCAACCTCACCAAAGTCTTTGGCAGCGGCCTCTTACAGCGGGGTCAGAAGGCTGCCTTAGAAAATTTCTCCATGAGTATTCAAAGTAGTCCCTCGAGAATTATATCTATCGCTGGGGAGAGTGGGAGCGGAAAGACGACTCTTGCACGACTTATCCTGGGATTTCTCATACCGACACAGGGAGAAGTTCGTTACCGGGGAAAAGATCTTAAAACGATGGATAAAAAATCATGGAAGACCTTTCGAAGGGAGGTCCAAGCCATATTTCAAGATCCCTATGGAGTCTATAATCCCTTTTATCCAGTGGATCGTGTATTTGAAATAGTGATTCGGAAATTCAAACTGGCGAAGAATCGACAGGAAAGCCGCCGTATCATAGAGGAAGCTCTGGTGGTCGTAGGGTTGCGCCCTGACGAGATTTTGGGCAAATATCCCCACCAACTATCTGGGGGTCAGCGCCAACGGATTATGCTCTCCCGAGCTTTTTTACTTAAACCAAAGCTCATCATAGCTGACGAGCCGGTTTCAATGATCGATGCCTCCATGCGGGCAATCATTTTAAAGATTATAATGGATCTAAAAGACAATTTTGGAATTTCCTTCCTTTACATTACTCATGATCTCTCAACAGCTTTTCAGATTAGCGATGATATTATCGTCCTTTATGAAGGATTGGTGGCTGAATCAGGAAATGCAGAAATCGTTATCAAGAGTCCGAAGCACCCTTATGTCCAGCTCCTGGTAGGATCTATTCCCATCCCGGATCCTGACCAACCGTGGCAAGGACGCGTAGAACTTCCACCTGAAGAGGAATTAGAGAAGGATACTCTGAGGGGATGCAAGTTCTATCGCCGTTGCCCTTATAAGATGGAAATATGTCTTAAGAACCCCCCGCCATTATATAATATTGGTGCAAATCATCTTGTTGCTTGCTATTTGTATAAGTGAAGAGAGATAGATGAAGATGCATTAAATATCAGATCCGGAGTTTTTTTAGTTGATTTTAATAAATGAGGTACTTTTAATACACGATATAATTTTTTTATAAAAGTAGCAAAAAAATATTATTTGGGGAAGTCAAGAAATGCCCATTTACACAAAGACATTTACACCGAATGAAAACAAAACCTTAACTGAATTCATTGTACCGGTAATTAAAGGAACCGAAGAAATATTGATAAAGGGTGACTATCACCCAAAGACAGTAAATGATATCGAAGTAACTCATAAATTAATATATCAGGCAGTACACGAATACCTACAATTTGATTGGAAAGGTTCTATTGTAGCTGGACCTAATTGGGACTATTATAAGAAAAATTATAAGAAAAATGCTATTGAATTGTTTTCCCCGATTCGTAACCTCTTTAATTATACATTGATTGATCCGAATGGTATTGTCCGAGCAAGGGGAAACGACAATTTTTTTGAGACAATGCAAATTAATAAAGAAAAAGCCAGTATTGGATGTGTTTCCGGTGCATTACCCGCAGGAAACTGGAGGTTGATAGTTGAGGCTCATGCCATCATATCTGAATTAGTGATATTAAGCATTGAGGTGAATCTGAATAAAGAATTTACACCTGGGGTTAAAACCACAGAAAGGTGTCAGACAGAACTCCGAGATCTTAATAAGAAAGAACCTCTTTTTAGAGAAGAACAAGAAGGTCCTGGATGGTTCGGAGGAGATTTTCATATACACTCTCACCACAGTGATGGCAATCACTCAGTTTATGAATTAATGACCTATTTACACGGAAAAGGTCTGGACTTTTTCGTTCTGACCGATCATAATACCACTTTGGGATGGAAAGAGAAGTATTTATCTAAGACTATGGTTATTCCAGGTATAGAAATTTCTACTTTTTTTGGACATTTTTCGCTTATCAACTGGATCGGTGATATCAATTGGTTTTCGCTTGAACGAGAAAATACTTTTGAGGATGTTGCGACGGAGATAAAAAAGAAGGGAGCTCTTTTTTCTGTGGCTCATCCGGAATGCATTGGTGACCCAATATGCACGGGATGCAGATGGGATTACCCCAATTTTTGTTGGGAAATAGCCGATATAATTGAAGTCTGGGCCGGTTCTTGGTCTGAAAGAAGGGCTGAAAATATAAAAACTTTAAAGAGATGGGAAAATCTGCTTAACCAGGGGTTGAAAGTAATCGCCGTAAGTGGTTCAGACATTCATGAACTGGAACCTTATAAGAAAGACTATGGCCGGACTTATATATGGGCTAAGTCAAAAACCAGAGATGGGATTATGGAGGGATTAAGAAAAGGAAAAGTTTATATTACCAGCGGGCCTCAAATAAATTTCCAAATAATAAATGATAAAGGTATCCTTGTTTCGCTGGGGGAAGAATTGGAAGTTAAATACAATGGGAGTATTAAACTATTAATTAATATTGAGAGTAAGGAAATTAAGAAAAAATTCCGCATTGAACTAATTAAAAATGGATGGGTCTACAATTCTTGTGACACTTTTTTAGAACATATTGAACTTGAATGGTCAGACAAAGTAACTAAAAATTGCTGGTATTATTTGAGGTTGTTTGACGAGAAAGAGTGTATTATAGGTTTGACCAATCCAATTTTCATAATTTGTCATTAAGACATGACGGGAATAGGGATATTACTTTGAAAGAGCGAAAAAGGAGAGAATCTTACAATGGTTAATATTAATAAAAAATCATATAGAGCATTCATTGTACCCCATACTCATTGGGATAGAGAATGGTATCAAACATTCCAACAATTTAGAATTAGATTAATTGATCTCATAGATAATTTAATTGGTATTTTAGAAAATGATAAAACATTTAGTGATTTTACTTTAGATGGTCAAACCATTGTTCTGGAGGATTATTTAGAAGTCCATCCCGAAAGAAGGGCAATTCTAAAAAAATATATCACTGAAGGCAAAATCCATGTTGGTCCCTGGTATATTCTCCCTGATGAATTTCTGGTGAGTGCAGAATCAATTGTAAGAAATTTGCTTTTAGGCCATAAAATTGCCTCCGAGTTTGGCAGAGTAATGAAGGTTGGTTATATACCGGATCCTTTTGGTCATATATCCCAGATGCCTCAGATCTTAAGAGGTTTTGGAATTGATAATATTATTTTTTGGCGAGGCATAGAATATAACCAGAGTCAAGGGAATGAATTTATCTGGCAAGGTCCTGATGGAACAGAACTTTTTGCTATACATCTACCTAAAGTAGGTTATTGTAATGCTATGAGTTTACCTGAGAATGTAGACCAGGCTTATAATTTAATAAAAGAGTCAATTGAAGATTTATTATCTCGAGAGACCTCAAAATCGCTATTATTACTAAATGGAGTTGATCATTTAGAAGCCCAACCCCATATCCCTCGTTTAGTAAAAGAGTTAAATAAACGCTTTACAGATATTGAGATAAAACAAGGGAACCTAAAAAAATATATAGATTATGCTAAAGAGACTATAAAGCCTAATCTTAGTAAAATTACCGGTGAATTTAGATCAGGTAAAGATACTCATATTTTACAGAGTGTATATTCATCCAGGATGTATATTAAACAAGCCAATGAAAGGTGTGAAACCCTTTTAGAAAATTGGGCAGAACCGATTGCCTCTCTGGCTTGGTTAATGGGTAAAAATTATCCTCAGAGTTTAATCTGGACCAGCTGGAAATGGTTATTAAAAAATCATCCCCATGATAGCATCTGTGGCTGTAGTATAGATCAAGTACATAAAGAGATGATGACTCGCTTTGATTGGTCCAAACAGATTGCCCAAGAGGTAATTAACAAAAATTTAGATTATATTTCTGAAAAGATTAAAATTGATTATTTAAAGGAAGATGAACTGGCCCTGGTGATCTTCAATCCTCTACCTTATTCTATAGATGAGAATGTAGAGGTAAGGGTTAAATTTCCCAAAGAGGTTAAGTTAAATCGAGTTAAGGTTTTAACTGCACAAGGGGAAGAGATTCCTTATCAATTAAAAGGGTACGGCTTAGATTATAAAATTATTTTTAATCCTTTTAAACCTCCCCAGCCTCTGGAAGTAAATTATGCTGATATATCTTTTACTGCTAAAGAAATTCCTGCCTGTGGTTATAAAGTTTTCATGATTAAGGCAATTAATGATTTAAGGATGTCTAAAGAATATGAGACTGATATAAGAGCCGGTAGAAATTACATTGAGAATAAATATTATAAAGTAATTGCTGAAGAAGCTAACGGAACAGTAACTATTGTGGACAAATTAAATGATAAAGTCTTTAAAAATTGCCACAGATTTATAGATGGTGGAGATGCAGGCGATGAATATACTTATTCCCCTCCTTTGAATGATGAAATAATAGTTAGTCGATTGGATAATATTAGTATCCAGGATGTAGGTCCTGCTGAAGCTACTTTAAAGGTATCGGGAAAGATGATGCTACCAGTCGGATTAAAATCTGATAGAAAATCTCGAGCGAAAAAAATGATAGAGTGTTCTATTGAGTCTGAAGTAAAATTATTTAGTGAGGTTCAGAGAATAGAATTTAAAACTAAATTTGATAATAGAGTCTGTGATCATCGTTTACGAGTTGAGTTTCCTACCAATATTAAAAGCAATTATGTTTATGCTGATGGACATTTTGATGTAGTAAAGCGTTCCATTAATGTACCTGATAGTGAAGGTTGGAAAGAAAAAGCTTATAAAACTGCTCATAATTCAGGATTCGTAGATATCAATGATGGTAAATATGGATTGACTGTACTGAATCAGGGGTTGCCTGAATACGAGATAGTACCCGAGAATAATACCATAGCCTTAACTTTACTCCGCTGTGTAGGTTGGTTATCCAGGGGGGATTTGGAATATAAAAAAGGAAATGCTGGTCCTTCATTTGCCACACCAGAAGCACAATGTTTAGGAGAAAACACTTTTTCTTATGCTCTTATACCTCATCAGGGTAGTTGGGATGATGCCCGTATTTCTCAGAAGACAAAGCAGTACAAGACAAAAATATTAACCCGACAATTAGAAAATCAATTTGGAAATCTTCCGAGCAGCTTTAGTTTTATTCAATTAGAAGGTGAGCATTTAGAAATTAGTGCTATTAAGAAGAGTGAATTTGAAAATAAATTGGTCATCAGAGTTTATAACCCTATTGACAGAGAGACCATTGGAAAGATTAAATTAGGGGTAAATGTATTTAAGGTCTATCTGGGTAAATTAGATGAAAGTTATGGCGAGGAGTTACCCTATAACAATGGAGTAGAAATAGAGCTTAAACCAAAAGAAATAAAGACCATTATTTTTGAAGTATTATAAATTAAGTACAAAACCATAAATAGACAGAGTATTAGTGATGCTCTTAGATAAAGTTTCAAATGGGTAATAAATATTGGAATAGCGCAGCCAAAGATATCTCCAACTTTTATCATACTTATTTCCGGACAGATAGTAATCAAATCTTTTCATCACATATATCTTAGAAACAATTAGAAAGTATGTCAGAGGACCGTAATAATAAATAGGGACAGGTTGCCAAGTCAAAAGGAACAGGGGACGGTTCTCTGTTTCATTTACACCTTCCAAAACCCTTTATTTACAAGGCCTTTAGACCCTCTTTAGGAATGCCCTTTTAACGCACGTAGAGTGCCTTTAAACGCGCATCAATTTTCAAAAAATTGGCAATTAGGACATTTTTTTTAGCCTTTTTTGACCTCCCCGAAACTCTGTAACCCTTATAAATAGCCATTTTTAAATTTAGAGGGGGTGAAAATAGGCCAAAAAACACCCATTTTACGAGGGTAAAAGTATAGGTTGAGGCAAAATAGGCGCTTATAATCAAAAATTCGCAGCCTACCCTGAAACCCTTATTTTACAAGGCTTTCCTGAGCATGACAAGAGACGGTTTTGTAGTTAAAAAGAAGAAAAAGAGACGAACAGGAAAACTGATTATTATATAAACAAGAGAGATAAGTATATATAGAATTCGAGCATTATCAGTCTTTATGAGGAAAAAATAGTAGGGCTCTGAAACGTAGAAAATATAAGGGTTTCTACGTTTTTTTATTATATGGGATATTGTTAGTTTTTCTAAAATAGGGAGAAAATGAGGCAAAAAAGGGCTAAAATATGCATTTTTATGAGCTTGAAAGCCTTGCAAAATAAGGGTTTTAGTGAAATATTGTCGTAGCAGCGTTTTTTGAGGTGGCCTAAGGTGATTTGTCGTATTTTCAAAATAGACACTTAGAATAGCTTAAAATGGCTTATTTTAGATGTGGGCTGAAAGCCTTATTTTATAAGGGGTTTAGTGAGGTTTTTCTCAAAAAGAAGGATTTTTAAATCTTTTACCGAATTTAAAGATATATAAGGAAGAAATAAAAAAAGAGGAATAATTAAAAATAACAAGTAAATTACGGGGTCTATAATTAAAAAAGTATTTCATAACTATAGAATAATCTGAAAGGTGAGGATAGTCAAATAACTTTCTTTATGCAAGAATAAACTATATG
>JABUBM010000091.1_pt1 | contig 19349 bp, 37 predicted proteins | sample 7240321 | NCBI WGS metagenome assembly JABUBM01 (sample SAMN07256344, study PRJNA390944) | subsurface metagenome | isolation source: Methane hydrate marine sediment | place: Pacific Ocean: Eastern North Pacific, ODP site 1244 | collected 2002
ATCCTACCCTTCAATTGCTCAACTTCTTTAGGCTGCTTACCTTCCGAGGATTCGCTTGAGAGCTGGGCTGAGTTCTGTTCTACCTTCGCCTCTAGAGCCTCCCTCACCTCTATCTCCTTGCTCAATCCCTCCTGTAGGGCTTCTAGCGTTAATTTGTTCTCGCTCATTTTTACCTCCTTTTTCTTCAGTCTGTTGAATGGATTGAATTTGTCTATTATGCTCATTTATTGCCTCCCTTCTAACCCAAGTTTGGGCGTGCATTGGGCAAAAATAGAATGCCTTCTTAGTGCTTTTAGTCGTGCCTAGTTCCATAGGTTGCTGACATACTGGGCAGAGAACCTCTAAATCAACCACTTGAGTAACCATTAATCTTTCACCTTCACCCTTAACTTTTACGCTTAAGTATCAACGGTTAATCATTAACCATCAACTCTAGTCTAAAACCGTCACAGCAATTTTGTCAACCCTACCGGCTCTCTTTGACTCAAAAAATAGTTCCCAAAAGACTTGACAATTTCAAATAAATTATATTATAGTGTAAAACTGAATAGGGTCCGGGGAGAGAAAAAGAATGTCCAAGGGAAGAAACACGACAACCGCAACCTTCAGGTTGCCCGATGGCCTTCTGGCTGCCCTCAAGGCAAAGGCTGCCAGGAAGGGTATCCCCTATACCGTCTTTATCAGAATGCTCACTCAAAAAGAGCTTGGGCTTCCACAAAAATAAAAAGGGTAATACACTACAGGAGGACAACAATGGCAATAGCTACCACTCAAAAACCAACCTATATATGTTATGTCAATAAACTACCTACTATCCCCCCCGATTTAGTCCTCTCGGATAAAGACCGCAATACCCTAATTGAGTTTGCTCAAAAACTATCACCTGCCGACTTTCAGCAGCTTATTGAGGGCTACCGCATCGCCCAGCAGAAGAGTGGCAAGACCCTTAAACACTTAAAACAAGCTATTTGCGTAGAAGATAGTAATACTATTATTCCTTCTACGCAAAAACGCAAAAACTACTACTTTCAGACCCTAGATAACCGGAAAGCCCGGAGGGCTAAACTACAAAAGCGATTGAAACATCTACCGATGGTTGCCGGTTGGTGGCGGGAGGTCTTAGGTAAAAAACGAGACTATGCCCTTGAGAAGTATGGCGATAAAGAGGCGGCCATCTTGAAGGCAAAGGCTTTTTTCCACTGGCAAGAGGGCGACTGGACCCTGGGTGTTTGGTGGTCAAGGGTGCCCAATGAGGCTTTGTGGGACTACGCTATTGCTGCCACCAAAGAATACGGGTTGGACCACAACCCTGGCTACTTTATTAAGTGCCTCCACACTGCCGCCCTGCTGTGGCGTAGGTTTCCGGTGGCAAGATTATGGAGAGAGGTCGTCCAGCACACCCACCGGTTTAAGAACCTGTCAAGGCGGGTTCTTTTGTGTTTATTGACTGCGATGATGAAAGCACTGGGTAAGCCTGGCTCATTCAGCGATTGGGTTCTCCGCTTTATATTATCACCAGATGGGCAGCAACCGCAGTATCGTTCCTATACTGGAGTAAAGCTAAAAATGGAGAGGGGGTGGTGAGATGGAATGTGTTCTTACCTTTATAGGGTGGCAGGTATTCTTTGGGCTGACTCACCGCCGGCAACAACCTGACCTCAAGCTACCGACGCTGGACGAGCTGAAGCAGATGAAGAAGGAGGCTTATCACCGGTTTAAGCAGGCTATCAAAGCTATGGCACACCATCTTTGAGCCTGTGGCGCACCATCGGCGAAAGGGGGTGAAAATAACTATAGATGAAGCCAACCGGCACAGGGGAGCAGCCGGCAAAAATAATCCAAGACTATGGAACTTGTTTATATCTGTGGTCGGTCAGGTGACAAGTAACCAAATACGAAAAGGAAGGAGGACTAATCTATGAGAAGGTTTCTTAAGCTGAGCTGGCACGGCATACCAATCGGGATAATAGCCAGCGCTCTTGTCGGCACGGCAGTTGTGGCGGCAGGGGTTTACTTCGCTGTCACTCAGACCATCACTCAGGAAATTATTACAGAACCGGAGCCAGAGCCAGAACCCGAGTATGGGACAATTACCGTAGACACAGCAGCCTTGCCCCAAGTCTATGCAGGAAAGTCCTTTACAAAGACAATAGTAGGTGGGGTGCAGGTAGACCTGGGACCTGATGGCGCTGGGAAAGGCTTGAAGCTGGAGTGCACCGCTTCTGAACTGTATGACAGTTTTGATGTGAACATTTTTCTAACAAGCGCACCGAACGGTTCAGAGGTCGGACCTTATGGATATGGCGTATCAGGAGGGGGAATAGTTATCATAGGTCTGGACCTTCCTGGGCTTTATATCTTTGACCAGGAAATCTCAGGGAGAGCAGGGAGTGCCACCGGGACTGCTACAAGCACTATTACCTTTACCCTAGTGGACCATTGGAGTCCATAACCAAATAAGGGGGAGCCGGCTGCTCCCCTGTGCCGGTAAAGTATTTTGATAGGGGAAGGAGACAGAGAGATGGAGCAACAGCCGTCAAAGGACGAGCACAAGGATTGGGCGGAGTTAAGGCTTGACCGAGAAAAAACAGCAAACAGCATTTGCCAAAACCTGGTGGCTGCCGGCGTCCTGCTGCCGGCGGAAGTGGAGCGGTATAAAGGCGTCCTGCGGAAGTATGATGCCCTAAAACTGGTCAAGGTCTTGCTGGAAAGCTGGCTTCTGCGGGAAACCCACGAAGAAGTTCAACACTAGATATAGTAGTGCTTTTGGTCCTTAACACCACAATATATAGGATAAAAGGGGAGGGCAGTTATGACAACCGAGCTAGAGGCACTAATACACTTCTGGAAGGAACACCTACGCCACAACCGGCACATAATGGAGCCGTCTATCATCTGGCAGGTGGAGCAAACTATCAAGTTTCTTGAGGAACTAAAAAAGTTTAAGGGAGCTAGACGATGCTGAGACTGACTAAAGATGACTGGCAGGCTTGGGACGAAGAAAAGAAGCGGTTTGCCAAGCGGGAAACAGAGGGTTTCGCTGCCGAGATTAAAGCGAAGCAAAATAAATAGTGGAGCGCCTGCTGCTCCCCTGTGCCGGTTTTAAAAAGGAAGGTTAAAAATGGTGAGGATGGGAATGGTAGCGACTTCTAGGCGGCATGAACTAATTATTAGGTTGAGAGAGGCTGGCCTAACTTATGCCGAAATCGGGCGCAGATTGGGCATAAGCAAGGAGCGGGTGAGGCAAATACTCAAACCTACACCACGAAAGCCTCCTATACCCAACTCAAAAATTATGCTGAAGCCAAGCGAAGTAGCTCATATGCTCGGCGTGCATGTTAATACCGTGAGGCGCTGGAGCAACAAGGGGATACTAAAATCATACCTTATTAGCCCCCGGGGTGATAGGAGATTTAAGCGAGAGGACATTGATAGGTTTCTCAAGGAAGGCAAGTAGGGTTGGGAGAGGGTTAGATGTTCTGGATAGGTTTGGTCGTTGGCATTGTTTTAACCCTTGTCGTCATGTTTGAGCTGGGCCATTATATTGAAAGGCGAAAAGGTAATAGAGAAAAGGATGGCAGCAAAAAGGGGGTAAAACAAAATGAGTCGAGAGGTAATGTTAGAGGTTCTGGAGAGAGCAGCAGCTGACATTACCTTTTATACCCAATTGGCAGAAAAGGGGTCGGCAGCCCTAGAAGGGCTTGACCTTACTCGGGAAGAGAAAGCAGCTCTCATAAGCGGAGACGTGCAGTTCATAGAGTCGTGCATTGGTAGAAAACTGGATGAGAAGTTAATGGAGAGGGTTTTAATACCGCTACTTTCACGAGAACAATGGTGACTTAGGGCGCGGGGTAGAGCAGTGGCCAGCTCGAGTGGCTCATAACCACTAGGTCGTGGGTTCGAATCCCACCCCCGCCACCAAAAAAAGAGGGGGTGACAGACTAATGACCATAGACGAAGCCATCGAAATCCTTGACGAAATCATTCACTGGGACTTTAAACACGACCGACAAGATTGTGATGACGCCATTAAACTAGGTAGTGCAGCCCTAAAGGCTTGGGACGCACAACGCAAAGATACCAAATATCACCATATCTATCTACTACCTGGCGAGACCAAAGCCGAACATCCTGGCAAAGAGAGCAGGGGGCAGACAGTTGAGGGATAAAAAGACAAAGGGGGGTGAATGATAAATAAACTAGCAAGGCTTTGGGACAAGTTTTTGACCTGGCTATGGTGGCCGGCGGTCAAAGAAGCTATACAGGATAAAAAGAAAAGGCGGTGAATTCAGTGGTAGCAAAGGCTTTCGTTCTAATTGAAACAGTAGGGGGTAGAAATAAGGATGTTGTTGCTGCTCTTAAGCAGCTAGAAGGGGTGAAATCGGTTGATACGGTAACTGGACCCTATGATGTTATTGCCACAATAGAAGGAGAAACCCTCAATGATATCGGCGACTTAGTCACCGCTAAAATTCATCCCATCGCTGGTATTTCTAGAACAGTGAGCTGTCTGGTAATGGAGGAAGGAACTAGTAAAGCCTCCCTATAAATATAAATATGGGCCTTTCCACGTAACCTCATAAACCAAGGGGAGTTATTATGAATGTGTGGGCGATAGTTATCTGTGTTGTTTTTGTTAGGAAACTATTGGTTGAGTTGGCTTTGAAAGCTTATAAGAAGGGTCGTGAGGATGAGGCAAAGAAAGTGGATGCTGACCATAGTGAGTTTGAGAAGCTGGCTGATGAAGTGATTGGGTAATATGCCAAGGCCGGGCAAAAAAGGTTTAACCGAGCGGGAGAAAAGGCTTCTCAATGCCCTGGTGATGGCAGCGTCAAAGTTAGATGCTATCTTCCCGCAGGTTGGGCTGCCCGATGAAGAGAAGGGTGCCTGTGCCACCTACTCCCGAATATTAGCTCAGGTATTAAGTGACTTTGGCATTCAGGCTGAGGTGAGACCGGTCTTTGTAATCACGGCCAACAGAGTGGCCATTGATTACAGGGCTGGTAAGATAAGCTAGGAGGAGGCAATAAAACGGGGAGGCAGAATCCAGTATTGGGGTGATATTAGGGAGGGTCCAGAATACCAGCACGCCGTCTGCTACATACCCGAGTGGGATGTGGTCATTGATTTGGCGATGACCCGCCGGGCATCGGGGTTAGTGCCCTCTCATCCCTACTGGGTAGAGGATAGGAAGTTTCCCTGGTGGCTGCAACGCTTTCAGTTTATGACCTATCCTCTTACATATAGAGCCTACGAGATTGAGCCAGATAAGGTAAGGAGGGGTAAGGAGCTAATCAGAGGCATAGTCAGGAAGTATATGTCTACCTCTTACCAGGCTCTTACCAAGCTATTCTAGCTGGTCAAGCATTTCCTCAATTCGGCGTCTGGCTTCTTCCCTTTCCTGCCTGGCCTTCTCTATCTCGGCGTTCCAGGTGTCCTGGTCAATAAGTTCCTCAATGGCGGTGCTGACTATCCTTTCCAGCTCGTCGGGTGGCAAGGCGTCCAGCTCTACTACCTGGTCGCCAAAGCTCTGAGCAAACCTGTTATACCGGGGGTCTGACTTCTTGGCTGGCATTGGTGGCAAGCCTAGCGTGCTTACCTGGTCGCTGGTGAGGGCTATCTTGGTTAGCTCAAATTGAGTTAGTCTACCATACCTGGTTAGCCTGTCCTCAAGGTCTCTCACCATATCCTCACCACTAGGGTCAAAGTCGGTAAGCTGGAGCACCTTGACCGGTATCATTAGACGCTGGATGTCCTGGGCTGCCTCATAGACGCTGGTAAAGCTGGAGTAGCCTCTGGCTGCGTAAACCTTTACTCGGTATCGGCTGGCGATTTCGGTTACTGGGGTAAAGAGGGCGTCCTTTTCTAGCCAGATTATCGGCATTGTTTGCTGAGTACCACATTGGCCGGGTGTAGTTCTCTGGTGATTCCCTGAGCTCGTCAAGCCTATCGTCAATAAACTCATCGATGCTGAGATAGCCATAGTCACCATCGGTATGGCTTCTTACCCTGTCCTGAAAGCATAGGGGGTCAATGGTAGCTTCTTCCCTGGCGACTACTGTGGCTCGGCTCAGGCTCTTGTAGGTGGTCTCGGTGTTAGAGATTAGTAGGGCAGCCACTAACCGGTAGAAAATCTGTCTCAGGGTGGGCCGGTAGCTGAAGCTGCCTAGTAGCTCTTTGACCTTTGGGATTATCGTTCCTTTCCAGTCAATCCTCATTGTTTCCTCCTTTTATTAGTCTTTGGTCTCACCTGGTAGTGGTCTAAAATCTACTTGGATAGTGTGCTGGCGGTGGCTCTTGATGCGTTTCAGGGCTTCGGTGCCTAGCTTGAAGGCACTGATAACCTTAGGTGAGCAAAATTTTGGGTCTAGATAAACTTGGTTCTCTCGGATTTTAATAGCTTCGTCTATGGTCATTGTCTCCTCCTTTTTGTGGCTTTACCTATATTATACTGCTTTGTGGGTAGCTCTACAAGTGGTTTTTATAGTGTAAACCCCTGCTTTTAACTGACTAGCACAACTGTTCTGCCTCTAGAATTGAAATCCAGGGGGGTAAAATCCCTTTTGAATACTATAGCACCTACCCTCTCAGGCGTGGGCAAGGGGTTGCATAGTGTAAACACTTATGGTAAAATGCCAGGTAGAGGGTGTTAACACTATGGTTAAAGGTAGAAGCACAAAGGTAATCGGGGTTAGAGTGCCAGATAGTGTTTACACTAGGATTAAAGCTCTAGCTGATGGGCAAGGGCTGACTGTTTCCGAGTGGTGCAAGGTCAACTTGGCCCGGTCTGCGGGGCTGATGCCTGATGGTAGGGTTAGGTCTCACCACGCAAAGCGTTAACACTATAAAAGGGGGTGAGCTGTGGCTGAAAAAGAGAAGCAACTAACGGTCGGGGACCGGGTGACTCTTTTTGGTAGAAAAGGCACAGTAGTGAGGCATAGCGAGTCTGGAGTTGTGGCCGTGAAGTGGGATAAAAAGAAAACAGGCAAGGGGTAGCTGCTTAATACTACCCCAAGCATTGCTTAAAGGAGGGCTATGAATGTGGTGCGATTATTGTGGTGCTAGAATTAGCGATGGCTCATATCAGTCAATTGTTCTTCAGTTGGCTGATACCGAAGAGGAGAAAGCCTTTTATTTTTGCTGCCGTAATTGTAGGCGAGCTTTTGCCCGGCGCTTGACAAAAGCGATGGGTAGGGTGGGTTTTGATTTGGTGTTTAGTAAGCTTGGCGGGGCTGATGCCTGATGGTGAGGTTAGGTCTCACCACAAGAAGTGTTAACACTATGAATTGAAAGGGGGAGAGCTATGGCTGAAGAACTTAAGGTTGGTGATAGAGTTATTGAATTGAACTCCGGCGACAAGGGCACTATCACAAGGCTTTGCGCCGATAAGAATATCGTCTGTGCCAGGTGGGATAGGGACAAGTCGCAACAGATGGTTGAGGTTAGAAATCTCAAGAAAGAATAGGCTACTTTTCGTTAGGAGTTGAAAGAAGGCAAATGAAGGATAAATTGATAGATTGGCTGTTTCTGCTTCTGATTTTGTTATTTCTAGCTTTTAGCAAGCTATCCCCTGATAGGGAAGTAAATACGCCTAGCTCTAAGGAATCGGTAGGGAAATGAAAGTAGCTTTATACGCACGGGTGAGCACTGACGATAAAGAACAGAACCCTGAGACCCAACTCCTAGCTCTACGGAACTTTTGTAATGATGCCGGCTGGGAGGTCTATCAGGAGTATGTTGATTATGCCCGGGCCAAGGATTATAAACACCGTGAAGCTTGGCAGCAACTCCAGAAGGATGCCCGGCAGCACAAGTTCAAGGTAGTGCTGGTGTTCAGGCTTGACCGGGCTTTCAGGTCGGTCCGGGAATGCGTCAACCTAGTTGAGGACTGGTTTGACCGGGGCATAAGGTTTAAGTCCGTGGCCGAGGATGTCATTGACACCACCACGGCCCAGGGCCGGTTTATTTTGCAGATTATGGCAGCCATCGCCGAGCTGGAGTCCTCTATCATCGGTGATCGAGTGGCGGCCGGAATGGCTCGGGCAAAGGCTGAGGGTAAACATATCGGTCGCAAATTGCTGGATGTTAGTGTTATCAGTATTTATGACGCCTTGCGGGAGTATTCTAACGCTGGTTTGGCAGCAGAAAAGCTGGGGTGCAGCCGGGCATACATTTATGCGGAGCTGGCAAAGTTTGGGACCAGCCCCAGGGATGTCATTGAGGGTAGGTGGAAACCGCCAGCCAGGCCACGGAAAAGTCAGCCGGCCAAGTTAAAAACAAGCCAAAAATCGGGGTAGGCTTTATAACAGTGGCTGTTTGGGGGTTGCCGGTAATGTCAGAAAGGATTTCTTAAATAACAGAAACTTTAGCCTATTTCTAACCTCTTTGTAATACAGTCAAAAATATAGCTCTTGCCATTCTCTACCGGCCCAAGGTTGCGGACATCAAATAAGATATTATTGTTGGCATCGAGCGCCCATATACGCAAAGTAGTGCAGCCTTCAGGGTCGCTGGGATAGTTCCACGCTTTGTCAATGGCTAACCAGCCAGAATCAGCCATAGGGGTATATTTGAATGAATTTTCAGCAAAGTTGGCGTTCCATAACACCGCAGCTTGAGGGGCATTTTTGAGTTTAAGAGTAAACCCAGTTACTACTCCTATTACCACACTCTCATCAGCACGATAATCTATAAGAAGTTGGTCATTTGAGAAAATATCAAGATGGACAGGATAAGTCCCTTCCACAGTAGGCATAAGTATTTGAAAATTGACATTCTTTGTTGCCCCAGCGTCTATATTGAAGAAAATCGTTCCAGTGCAAACTATCGCTGGTTTGTTTAAGCAAAGCCTGGCACTATAGGGTAAGATAGAGCTAGTAGGATTGAGTAACTCAGCGACAGCGGTTTGAACTGACCCTGGGGGAAACCCCGGGTTATGCTTTCCTGACCACTGGAGATTTCTAAGTATAACCTGTCCCTTCATAGTCTTTAATCCTTATTCTTTTTCTGGTTCTTTCCCAGGGGCACCCAGGGCGTCAGGTCCAGTCCCAAGTAACTGCCTGCAATGACCAGCATTATAACGCCTACGGTGTGGTTAATTCCCATCGCCATCAGGACCATGCCGCCGATAACACAGGCTAATATTACCAGTCCTACCATCAAGGCTTGTATCTGTTTAGCTGTCATAAAACCACCTTTAAGATGGATAGGTTAGCTGAATGGTGTAGGTTACTTTAAGCTGACCTGTATCGGGAACAGTAACCGTTGATGCGAGGTGGTCCCTTGAATATACAATGTCATAGGCTCCTGGTGATACATCGCTAGCAACCAGAGCAACCTCGTTGACATTGACGTTTCCTCCGCTGTTGTTGTTTATGTAGCGAATCCACTCGACGGTGAAAACAAGGCCAGCGTAACTTTTGCCTGGGGCATCCATAGCGGTATAATTAAGCTGACCACCACCACCCCCCTCCACTATGGGAGTTTGTAGGGTAGAATCCTCAAAACTTTCAGCATTTACGCCACTCCCCACCACGATACCGATGGTATCCTCAGCAGCAGCGGCACGCATACCTACACCGGGGTTTTCGATAATAGCTGTACTACTAAATCCCGCAGCTTTATCCATCTGGCGAACATTTGCATGCCAGTCCGTTAGACTTATGATTCCAGCCCCATATCCTGCATCGTTGAAATCTATTCCAGTCATTTGACACAAGAGAATATTATAGGCGTTTCTTACCCAGCTATGGCTTCTCTGGTGTTGTCTCTGAATTAGCTTACCATCCTTATCAAAGACCTCCAATGTCAGGAAGGCTTCAGGTATTGGGATATGTAGCTCCTGTCCCAGTTCTCTTAGCCGTTTAAACTTTTGCTCCTCTTTCACGTCTAGCATAATTCTCCTCCTTAATAGACTAATATCCAGGCTTGAGTGCCTTTAGGCTGCACATAACCAGCACCTGTGACCGATGATTTGAGCTTTATCCAATACATATTGGCTATACCGGCATAGGTATCAACTGCCCAACCTGCAGGGCGCTCAAAGGTAAACCAAACCTTTCCTGCTGTCTCGTAGTCATTAAGCTGGCTCATAAGAACAGTTAGTGTCCCCCAGGCTCCACCGCCCTTACTATACTCAAAGGTGTCAAGGGTAACATCAACACCAACCGTTCCTACCAGGAGACATATCGCATCAAACAAATTAGCGTAGCCCAAAGCATACCAGTCAGGGATTGCCCCGTCAGGTTGCAATAGAGTCATATCATTTATAGCGACACTGTTGGCTTCTGCAGTCTCATCGGAGTCTGGGGGGTTATCCTCATCGTGGGCTACGGCACCACCGCAGGCATTTACTGAGGTTGCAGCCGCCGCTTTATCCACACTTGGCACAGGAATGCCTAGTGTTTTCTCAGCCACGTGCCCACCTCCAGAGTGGTCTTCGGCAACTGCCACTCCTATACTAGGGGTAGGTATAGATAAAATTGCTGGGTAAATGACTCGGTTAACAGCACCAGTGATATAGACGATGTCGCCTTGAAGGTCTCTCCACCCTGGCACAAGTTTCCCTGTATTAAGTAGGTGGAGAAAGTTCATACCAACTCCGTATTCGCCAGCTACTCTTTCTGCTTCTGTATTACGGTAGAGCATATCGCCCTGGGTAGTCAGGATAAGCTCAGCAATATTCTTTGCCTTACCCGGGGCAGCGTCTATCTCAAGCTCAGACAGCTTGGTTATTCCTCCTGCTGGTGCTCCAAAGCCCATCTTACTTCTGATACTCCTTCCCGGCTACTTCACCATAAGCGGTAAAGGGATTAGCTTCATTATCAGTTTTAGCTTGAATTTGAACCAGCATCCCCTCGGTAAGCTCGTTGCCTCTGAATTCTTGGGTTAAGGGGGCTAAAAGGTATTTGTCTGCCCATTGTTCCTTATTAGCTATTACTAGACGGAATAGGGCGTTAGTGTAGCCATCAGCCATCATAGACACTTGAAAAAGCTCGCCATAGTAGTGGTCAGGGATTTTCCACTCCACCACTGTCTGGTAATCAGTTGTAGTGATGTTTGCTCTGTTCAGTTTGCTTACAGGTGTGCCCAGAGGGGTTACTGTCGGTCGCACCGGAGCGGGGGGCAGACCAGGGATTGGAGGAGGATAAATAATAGGGATGAATGTAGGGGGAGCTTCAGGAGGGGCTACGGCAGGCGCACCGAGAGCAATGCCCAGTCGCATAAGTAATAGATTAGTATAGTCAAGCCTCTCATCAATGCCGGTCAGGCAATCACCTAATGCCTCCAGCCAGGTAATCCTCTCACCCTTAAACTGCTCATATTCGGCAATCGCCTGACTGAGCGCATTCTTGATAGCAGGCGTTCCTTGACTATTACCATTCATCAGTCTCTCCTTAAGGCTTATAAACCAGTTTCGTGGACCCTATAGGCTATTTTAGCGTGTATCGGGCTATCTCCCAAAGTAACATCAGCTACGCCAAGCGTCAGCACCAATGGAGCATTGACTACAGGGACTACTGTGGCTTCCAGCTTATCAAGCGAGGATAGCTTGTCGGCTGACTGCTCAAGGAAGCCCGTAACATCCCTAGTTGTGCTTACTGCTGCCCCAGCACCATTGGTATATTTGACCTGAAGGTCAGTGGCTGTGCCTATGGTATAGGGAGTGCCTTCCGACCAATCCAGAGCAAGCAGAAGTGAAATAAATTCTATAACCTTATCTGCTCCTGGAGCTGCCACTAATTCCTTTGGCGTGGTGAAAAGGTCTAATATCTCGTCTACTGAGATTTCTACTTCAGCATACCGAATATAACCCTCATAAAGAACGCCCCCCTCGTCAGGGGTATGTCTATGGTCTGCTAAGTCCATAATCTACTACCTCCTTCTTATAGCCAGCTAATACTTAGAACCTCTACTGCTGCTTTTATCGCTTCTTCCTTTACAAAGAAAAGAGTATCTATTTTCTCCTCAGCAATAACCTCGTCCTGATAAAGCACCTCAACCCTGACATCGCGCCTTTCCTCATCTGTCTTTACTGTAGTATAGTGCATTGAGGTATGTGGTTCAGTAGAATTAGCTTTCAGAGTAGCAGGTGCAGTAAAAGTCCAAAGTAAAGTGCCAGGTGTAGGCATCCACTGAGAGCCTTCATAAATGCTATACCTTATCTTAACCGGTAAATCAATATAGGCAGTATTCTTGGTTGACCTATTGGTAATCTGAGCTTGAATCTGAACTCTTGTGCCTGGAGTAACAGAACCACCCTTCAAACCTGGTGATGCAGTAGCTTCAAGCTCGCCAATTTCAACAACAGGCGTAATTACTCCTTGGTCAGGTGGTGGCTCTTCATTCTTCTTCTTTTTAGCAAAGGCAAAAGCTACAAGAAGTATAAGTATCAATGCCCCAGCACCAACAGCCACCTCTTTTTTCTTGACCCGCTCCTGCTCTACAACTTCTGTTTTCATTATTCCCTCCTTTTCCGCTTTGGAATTGCTGAAAGCACCGCTAGGGCTATCAGGGCTATTGCTCCCCACTTAACTATCTCTGCTGCTCCTTTCACTACTTCTTCGGGTGCTTCCAATCGGATGAAAGTAGTTAGGGCTGCTATGAGGAATCCGCTAATTAAAATCAATACCCAGTGAGCCTTAATAAAAGCCAAAGCAACCATCCACCAAACTGGAGAGGCAGCTTCCATCTCAACGATAACCCTTGAAGCCCCCTCGGAATGAACATCCTTCACTACCATACCTTTAGTCTGGGTTTGAAATAGGGCTTCAACACCGGGTAGATTAAAGAGATAAGCAATAGGCAGCGTTAGGTCAATTATAGCCCGCACCGGAGTGCCGTGCGGCAGGCTAAAATCGCCTACTGTTGACTCTAGTTTCCCTATAGCCGTGCCTTCAGCAATCGTTACATAAGCCATAGTAGTTTAACCTCCTATGGCTTATGATGCACTATAAGCTGAATGAGCAATCCAGATGTCGCCAGTAGTAGTAAGTGTGGTAAAGCCAAGCAAATCAAGCCCGGGCAGTCTTCCCCTCAAATCCAGAGCGACATCACCAGCTACTTCACCCCAGTCTATGCGAGCAATACCTGATGGCAGAGAAGGAAGCCCGTATTTGGCTTGTGCTCTACCTAGCAAGGTCTGCCAACCCTCCCGGAAGGCAACTACATTCTCCAATGCCTTAATGTAGCCTACCTCGCTTATATCAGTATCAGAGCGGACATCGGCGTCGGCGGCAGCTCCATCGGTAACCATAAGGTCGGTCTTTCGGAGGATAGAGCCAGCGGGTAGTTCTCGCCGCAGTCCTATCTCACCAATAATGGCACCAATATCCACCTTCTCCCAGCGGTTATTGGGTAGGAGAAGAGCCGGCCGCACAGCATTATACTGGGTTCCAGCCAGAACGATGGCTGGAGTTACTGTGATTTCACCGGTAAGAACGGTAACATCAGCACCCAAAGTAGTTATGGGTCCCCAGGTAACCTCTAAAGCCAGTTGGCCTAGCTCTACTGCTGGAATACCACTTACCGGGTCAAAGGGATTAAGGGGATTGGGGCCGAAGTGTATTTGGAATAAGGCATAAGCATCTACGCCGGTTGCCGGGGTTTCCATTCTGACCTGACCCTGATACTGGAGATAGTTCTTCCAGTAAAGCTGACGACCATCACCATAGGCTTCCCAAGTATGACCCTGACCATCACGAATGGCTAACCCCTTGATGATTCTTGCCATACCGTCTTCTCGTATAGTGCCAGTAAAGGTGGCATTAAGCCTGAGTAAAAGGTCAAGGTGGGTTATCAGCCCTACCCTCTCCAGAGCCAGACTGCGTGTGGCACTGGCCGCATAGGGTAATGTTGAGACCAAAGGAACTCGTTTTGTGGTCATTATCTACTACCTCCTATCGCTAGAGATGTCCTCAGAGTGGTCATAGCATCGGGGGTTTGATGCCCGTTGCCGCCAGTTGAGCTTTCGCTGGAATGAGAGGATGAGCTGGAGCCTTTGCTTTCGCTTTCCTCCTCTTCCTCCTTCTTCTTGAAGAGGTCTTTAATCCACTCATCAATAGGAACAAGGCTTCGGATAGCTTCCCAGGCGAGGAAAAGGGCGGCAGTGTCGGCAGCCTTGGCACCAATAACGCCAGCACCCCACTGCTTGATAGCCCAGGCAGAACCACCCTTAATTAAGGCCGGACCCCAGGTCTCTCCTAACCTATCTGTAACAGCACCTCCAATGATGCCGTCAACCAACTCAGAGATTAGAAGGGCTACGCCGCCACCAATGGCAGCCTGCCCCAAGGGGATACCCATAATCTCAACTTCGGCTAGTCCACCAAGCTGCTTCTGCTCAACCTCTTCCTTTTTCTCGATGCTAGTTTCAGCCTTGGCAAAACTCTCAGCTATATCAGCCTTGACCTTCTCTGACAGCTTACTATCCCGCTCTTTGTCACGAGCATTCAGAATATCTAATGTGGCTTGGTCTAGTTGTGTTGTCATAGTTTACCTCCTCCTATTTCCCTACGAACCGCACACCCTTAGCAGTGTAGCAATACTGCACTCCTGCTTTGGTGCGTCGGCACTCGCCGGGTCTCATTTTGATTTGTTGAACTACTGTTTTACCCATTAGAACCCTCCTTTGCGTTAACTTAGATTGGATACCCCGGGAGATAACTTGCCCTAGAGCGACAAGTTGTAATTTTAGCTCTTCGGCAAGCTTGAAAAGCGGGGGCTTTCCTGCCCTTACAAGCTGTTGAAGCAGGCCCTAGGCATCGTCTGGCAAACGAAGCACTATCAGGATACCTAATTTTCATAACTCTTCCCTCCTGCTTTTCCTTTGGGACAAGCACTCTCGGATAGAGAGTTGGAAGGCTACGCCCCTTCCCTTTTATCCGGGAGTGCTACGCCCCTTTTATTTTGCGGGACAACCCCAGAAAACAAACCAGAGCGGAGACCCAAAGTCTTTTACTCTGGGGTTGTCTCCGCTCTACGATTTAATGATATTGCTAAAGAATTACTTTGTCAAGTCCCTATAAATTACTGAAAATGGGGCAGTAATAGTGGAGCATTCTGAAACAAATAAACACGAATTGCCCCTTTAACCTCTCCCACCGGTAATCCAAGACTTCTGGCCTCTTCAATGGCAAAATTCCAGCTTCCAACCTCATCGTAACCTAAAATATGCCCTACTTCGTGGCAGAAAATAGCAAAACTTCTAGCATCAACCGGGCGCGAGGCATATATCCGGCGAGCAACTGAGTTTACTGCTCGGCCGTGCTGTATTGTAATGTCCTTCCACTTGATATTATACCTTTTAAGTAAGCTTTCCGCCTGATTCCAGCCGTCCATTTCTGCCTATGTCCTTGGGCCGATTTTATAGCACTTTAACCCCTGCCGACCAGTAACGCAACTCATATTAAGCCCTGCTTTCTGTAAATTTCTGACATCGGCTGGTGAAGGATAGGAATGCCCCCCGGGATGGCTATGCCAGGTCCCTACTGGCCTTGTCCCGGGGGGACACTTAAGGTTAATCAGCACCCTGGTTCTCGTGCCCTTACTCATCGGCCCGAGGGTGCACTTTTTATTTGAGCAGCAAATTACTGCCCCACGCTCTACTTCCATTTACTACTTCCTAGCCTTTGATGCCCCCCAAGCTAACAAGAGTAATAGACCTAATAATCCCCAGCCGCCACTACTAGAGCTTGAACTTCCAGCAGCCGTGCCAGTAGTAAGCCCTGCGCCCCTATCTGGTAGTGGATATTTTTCAGGATGGGCACAGTATTCCTCTTCGGTTATCCCATAATGGGCTTGGGCTCGTTCTACATCGGTTCTAGGGATACCTAGTCTTCGTTCCTTAGCCATTTATCACCTCCACCAATTCTCTAGGCACAATGCCAACCTCGGTCTCCCGGTGCTGTGCTGGCACGCCGACCGCCTCCCATTCCTCAGCTTCCTTGATATATTTCTCTATCCGGGGCACTATGGTTCTATGCAAGGTCTGTGTTGGCACACACTCTAACCTTTCAGGATACCACTTATGTTTCTTCAGGCAACCTAGAGTAACCATCACCCCTGGCTCTGGCTTAGCTACCCGGAAGCTATCTGGGTGAAAATCCTCTTTGGGATAGTAGTGCTTCATTATAGTGTCCTTGAAGAAAATAATATCCTGCGGCCGGTCTTTCTGATGCTGCTCCAATAGCGTCTGCCGTTGAAGGAGTTGCTGGATGGTCTTAGGGCCAGTTTTAGCGAAGAACACTTCTAGGGTAACCTTACCCAAAGGTGCTGTAAACATCTTGGGGCGAATAAGCATATCGGGATTATGGTCTGTCCCTTCTGGTAAAGCTGGATTGTCCATAATATCGGCTATCTGCCTTAGTTCACTAGCTGTTAACATTCTGATTTCATATTCTCTCCTTTGTTCCATCTCTGCCTCCTTCACTTTTATGAATTTGACCAGCTCCCCCGGATTAGTTCTTACCCCTGCACCCTGATGTAGCTTTTTAACTTCTGAGAGTCGCAGCGGTGTAAACCACTTATCTCTCTCAATGGCTAGACCCAGGGGACCACGGGCAGATTCTAATTCCTTAAGGCTGAAGTAGCCCATTTCCTTTTCAAGCCCGACAACCCAGCCAAAGAATAGGTCTTTGCCATCAAACTCAATGCCATACCAAGTCCAGTTGGAATCAGGCGTGAAGAACTTTACCTGGACTATCGGGTCTTGGACCTTTTCCTGTGAATAGAGTGGGGGCAGCTTGCCCCGTATCTTCTTGGTGAGCAGTTTCATCGGTGCAGATAATTCCGCTTCCCTATATGCTTCTAGCTCCTCAAAGTGTCTGTCTTGAGCTACAGTAAAATCATACACACCATAGCCTATCAGCTCATACCTCAAATCCCTGACCTTTTTAGCATAGTCTAATGCCTCTGATTGAGCAAGGTTGACTAGTCTATCTTGGACAGCCTGAGCTAGTTCTCCTACCTTCTGATAGGTGCTCTCGTGGTCGCCATCAAAGAATTTAGGGGCTTCGTAAATAGAATAGCCCTTAAGCTTCTCACAGTGCCACAGCATACAGTTTCTACACTGGTCATCAACCGAGCGTCGGCTATAGTCCAGGAGGTGGTCTTCAAGGAGGGCTAGGTGGGTAATGGACATCTTATCGGTGAACCAAGCATCCCACTCTACATCACCTTGCTTCACCTCTAATAATTCAGCAATAGTAGCCATATCACCTCAGAAATTTATCAAACACCCCCTCCGACTTCTCTGAGGAATTGCCTCTTGACTCGCTTTGAGGGCTTGAGGAGCTTAGGACTTTTTTTGAAGTGTCGTCCTTTACTGGTAAAGGGAAGCCGCCACCTTTTATCATAGACGCATAGGCTTTCGCCGTCGCATCCTGATATGCCTTCCAGACTACCTCGGGACCGGGTTGATAAATCCCAGCCGCTGACATCGCTGCGTTCAATGCCTGCTGTCGCTTAACCAGCTTCTCAACCTGCTCTCCTAGCTTATCCTCGTCAGCCCCTAGAGCTTTATCAATAAACCGATTAAGAAGCTTCTCCTTTAACTCCGGGGAGATTTCATTTTTACCCTTCTCCTTGCTACCTGAATTACTACTAGCGGTTTGAAGGGCTTTATCTAATTTTTTATCAGCTTCGCTCTTAACCTCGTCGGCTAGCTTACTGACCTGCTGGGTAACGAAGGTATTAACCTGCTCAGGCAAAGCTTGGATAATGGGGGTTACCTCTACCCTTACTATATCTTGAATTTCACCCTTAAGCTCTTCGCCGATAGCTTCCTTAATTAGAGGGCTGACAAAGGCTTTGAGGTCGTCTTTTGATATGCCGGCCTGTGCCAAAAGTTCGTCTATCTTCATTATACTGCCTCCACTATCTTGGCGAAGCGACCCTCCGTCCACGGGAAGTAGCCTTCTTCAGGGTGGTCTATTATATGCAGGTAAGGTGGTTCTGGCGTCCCCCCATCCTTCCCTTCCTCAGTTTCGGCTTCCCCGGCCGCTTCAGCCAATTGCTCTTTGGAAACAATATCATAACCGGCTCCCCGGATGGCACTAAATATACGCTGGGCTAATTCGTTGTCCTCAACCTTGTTAACCTCAAAAGACTTGACGAACTCCTCGGCACCCTGTTGCTTAAAGGAAGGCTCCGCTTGCTCAAGTTCAGCAATCCTACCCTTCAATTGCTCAACTTCTTTAGGCTGCTTACCTTCCGAGGATTCGCTTGAGAGCTGGGCTGAGTTCTGTTCTACCTTCGCCTCTAGAGCCTCCCTCACCTCTATCTCCTTGCTCAATCCCTCCTGTAGGGCTTCTAGCGTTAATTTGTTCTCGCTCATTTTTACCTCCTTTTTCTTCAGTCTGTTGAATGGATTGAATTTGTCTATTATGCTCATTTATTGCCTCCCTTCTAACCCAAGTTTGGGCGTGCATTGGGCAAAAATAGAATGCCTTCTTAGTGCTTTTAGTCGTGCCTAGTTCCATAGGTTGCTGACATACTGGGCAGAGAACCTCTAAATCAACCACTTGAGTAACCATTAATCTTTCACCTTCACCCTTAACTTTTACGCTTAAGTATCAACGGTTAATCATTAACCATCAACTCTAGTCTAAAACCGTCACAGCAATTTTGTCAACCCTACCGGCTCTCTTTGACTCAAAAAATAGTTCCCAAAAGACTTGACAATTTCAAATAAATTATATTATAGTGTAAAACTGAATAGGGTCCGGGGAGAGAAAAAGAATGTCCAAGGGAAGAAACACGACAACCGCAACCTTCAGGTTGCCCGATGGCCTTCTGGCTGCCCTCAAGGCAAAGGCTGCCAGGAAGGGTATCCCCTATACCGTCTTTATCAGAATGCTCACTCAAAAAGAGCTTGGGCTTCCACAAAAATAAAAAGGGTAATACACTACAGGAGGACAACAATGGCAATAGCTACCACTCAAAAACCAACCTATATATGTTATGTCAATAAACTACCTACTATCCCCCCCGATTTAGTCCTCTCGGATAAAGACCGCAATACCCTAATTGAGTTTGCTCAAAAACTATCACCTGCCGACTTTCAGCAGCTTATTGAGGGCTACCGCATCGCCCAGCAGAAGAGTGGCAAGACCCTTAAACACTTAAAACAAGCTATTTGCGTAGAAGATAGTAATACTATTATTCCTTCTACGCAAAAACGCAAAAACTACTACTTTCAGACCCTAGATAACCGGAAAGCCCGGAGGGCTAAACTACAAAAGCGATTGAAACATCTACCGATGGTTGCCGGTTGGTGGCGGGAGGTCTTAGGTAAAAAACGAGACTATGCCCTTGAGAAGTATGGCGATAAAGAGGCGGCCATCTTGAAG